>Ga0194055_10000006_pt1 | contig 137797 bp, 135 predicted proteins | sample SepL449m_MetaG_FD_155482 | JGI IMG/M metagenome (GOLD analysis project Ga0194055, IMG submission 155482) | Anoxic zone freshwater microbial communities from boreal shield lake in IISD Experimental Lakes Area, Ontario, Canada - Sep2016-L442-9m | ecosystem: Environmental > Aquatic > Freshwater... | reverse complement strand
CCGGCATTGGGTCTTTTTGGGTGAAGGGGACGCTGAGCCGCGCCGCGAGGTCTCGCGCTATACCAGCGACCGACATCGCGTCGGGCCTATTCGGATTGATCTCAAGGTCGTAGAGGACATCGCTTTGGATCCCGAGGGCCGTGCGGAGATCCTCACCAAGGCCCACCTCGGTATTGAGAACGAGGATGCCCTCGTGGTCATCGCCAAGCCCAAGTTCGCGACTCGAACACAGCATCCCGTTAGACCACTCCCCCCGAAGTTTGCGACGTTCGATCTTCATTCCGCCTGGCATAGTTGTGCCGAGCGTTGCGAGAGGGATCAGGTCGCCGACCGCCATATTGAATGCCCCACAGCACACCTGCAACGCCTCGCCATCCCCGAGGTCAACGTCGACGAGTTGAATGCGATCAGCCTGCGGGTGAGGCCGTAATGACAGCACACGCGCAACAACTATTCCGTCGAGACCTTGCCCCAAGTATTCGATTGACTCAACTGCCATGCCAAGGTCGCTGAGTTGATCACCGATGACCGTTGGATCACCATCTATGGGAGCAAATTCATTGAGCCACGACAGCAATACCTTCATCGCAGATCACCGATCGTAACCAAGATTGCCGCCATCAAAATTGCTCCAAGAAGCGGACGTCATTGGTAAACATGTCCCGGATGTCGTCGATTCCATAACGCATGAGCGACAGGCGATCGGTGCCGAATCCAAATGCGAAACCAGACCATTGTTCAGGGTCATAACCAACCGCACGGAATACATTCGGATGCACCATCCCGCAACCACCGAGTTCGAGCCATCCGGTTTGGGCGCAGGTACGACAGCCGGATCCCTCGCAAAAGATGCAGTTGATGTCGTACTCGGCAGAAGGTTCGGTGAAGGGAAAATACGACGGCCGCAACCGAGAATGAATCGAACCGCCGAAGTAGGCAGTAGTGAAGGCTTCGAGCGTTCCGGCAAGGTCACCAAAGGTGATGCCTTTGTCGATCACGAGTCCTTCGATCTGATGGAAGACCGGCATGTGACTCGCATCGGCAGTATCTCGGCGATAGACCCGTCCCGGCATAATCGAATAAATCGGCGGTTCTTGTTCTTGCATCACATGGATTTGGACCGGCGAAGTATGGGTGCGAAGCACGGTTCCTTCGGGTTCGCCTACGTTGAGATACAAGGTGTCGTACATGGTCCGCGCCGGGTGTCCAGCAGGAAAATTGAGTGCCTCGAAGTTGTACCAATCGGTCTCCGCCTCTGGGCCCTCGGCGACCGTAAAACCCATTCCGACAAAGACATCTTCAAGTCGGTCGTGAGTCTGAGTCACCAAATGAAGGTGACCGCGTCGGCCTTGACTCTCGACTTCAGTTAAGTCCAGTCGTTCAGAACCGAAACGCTCGACTAGCTCAGCTGATTCAAGTTCGTCTCGTCGAGTAACGACCAATAGTTCGAGCGACGCGCGAACTTCATTGAGCGCCAGACCAACCGCCTTTCGTTGCTCGGGTTCAAGGCCAGCAAGGAGTTTTTTATACTCGGAGAGCGGCGAACGCTTCCCGAGTTGTTCTCCTTCGACATGGCGCAGATCGTCAAGAGACGCCGAACCACTGATGCGGTCCGCAGCTTCACTTGCTAGGCGCGCAATCCCCTCAATCATCAGGGGCGAGCCTTGCCCGAAGGGGTGGTGGTGTCCAATCAGTTTCCTGCCCGGCGTTGCCGAGCAGCCTCGAAGACCACCAAGGTGCCAGCCATAGCAACATTCAAGCTCTCCGAGCGACCGGACATCTCGATAGTCACAAGTTCGTCAAGGGTGACGGACAAATCGTCCGCAAGGCCATGAGGCTCGCTTCCAAGAACAATCGCGACTGGTCCTGACAACGTTGTGTCGTCAAGCGGAGCCCCCGAACGCACGACTAAACCGACCGTGCGAATCCCCGACTCGGTCAATTGTGCGACGACCGCTTCGGCGTTCATCGAGTCGACAATTGGAACTTGAAATATCGCACCCGCTGACGCCCGAACTGTTTTCGGATTGAAAGCATCAACTGACCCATCACAAAAAACCACCGCGGATGCGCCAGCAGCTTCTGCCGATCGAAGCAACGTGCCGGCATTGCCAGGGTCACCAATCCCAACCAACACCACAATTGGCAACAGCGATGATGCCTGCTCAACAATCGATGCAAGGGAGACCGTTTGCCTAGCCACCACTGAAATGATCGGCTGGGGGCTTACGGTGTCGGCAACACGAGCCATCACACCTTCGGGGAGTTCAATCAGACGAGCCCCAAGGTCTCTAGCCTGGCGAGCGATCGCCAATGTTTGGTCATCAAGGGTTGCTGCCCCGTCGCTGAGCACCAACTCGATGGGTATTGCCGCATCAAGCGCAACTGCAAGCAAGTTTGCGCCCTCGATCAAAAATCGACCTTGCTCGATACGCGAACTGCGACGCTGTGCGAGGCGTCGCAGTTCACTAATAATCGAGTTTTTCGCTGAAACCAGTTCGAACACGGAAGCGCCGGAAATGGTTTCTAGCGTCGGCTTAGGATGCGGTTACGCCAGCAACCTCGGCGGCATTTGCAGTTCGAGCGACCTCTACGAGTGACGCGAAAGCATCTGGCTCCGCGACAGCAAGATCAGCGAGAACCTTGCGATCGACGTCAACTTCAGCCAGCCGCAGACCACTCATGAATCGGCTGTAACTGATGCCGTTGATTCGACACGCCGCATTAATACGTTGGATCCAGAGCTTGCGGAACTCTCCCTTGCGGGCCCGGCGATCGCGGAACGCATACTGGCCAGAATGCATGACCTGTTCGTTAGCGGCACGGAATGAGCGGCTTTTGTTGCCGTAATAGCCCTTGGCACGTTCGAGGGTTGAACGACGATGCTTCTTACTGGCGACAGCTCGTTTGACTCTTGCCATCAGAGGCTCCTTTCAGGAGTGGATTCGGAAACGAGACCGTTCAGTGACGGTCAGAGCAATTAAAGGCCGAGTTGGCGTTTGACGTGGTTCAGGTCGCCACCGGTGAGCTCAGCCCCACGGTTCAGGCGGCGCTTGCGTTCGGGGCTCTTCTTTTCGAGGATGTGATTCATCCCTGCCTTGCGGCGCATGATCTTTCCGGTTCCGGTCACCTTGAAGCGCTTGGCAGCGCCACGATGGGTCTTCATCTTCGGCATACGTCTGCTCTTTCGTGGGGGCGAGTGTCGGCCGAATGGACGACACCCAGCGTGGGCATGAGTTACGGCATCGATGTGATGCCGAACCTCAGGCTTCGTTATCGGATTCTTTGGGTGCTGCAGTCGCTTTCGCAACCTTCTTTGCTGCAGGTACTTTCGTAGCTTTCGTAGCTTTGACCGCCTTTTTGGCTGCCGGTGCCTTGGTCACTACAGGTGCTTCAGGTGCTTCAAGAACTTCAGGTGCTTCAAGAACTTCAGGTGCTTCAAGAACTTCGATTTCTAAGGGTGATTCGACGATCTCGGTCACTGGCGACGTGTCAGCAGCTTCAATGCTCGGCGCAAGTGCATCAGTAACGGGTACCGACACTGGTGCGCCAGTGTCATGATCACGCTTTCGTTCTGCTGCTTTTGCCGCTTGAGCCTTCTTGTCTGGAGCAAGCACCATGGTCATGTTTCGACCATCAAGTTTCGGGAAAACCTCAACTCGACCCGTATCGATGACCTCTGCAGCTACATCGTCAAGAATGCGTTTCCCCAACTGGGGGTGCTGCATTTCGCGGCCACGGAACATAATCGTGACCTTGACTTTGTGTCCCTCGCTCAAGAACTTCTCGACTTTTCGGGTCTTGGTTTCGAAGTCGCCATGCCCGATTTTGGGCCGGTACTTCATTTCCTTGACCACGACGTTGGTGCTTTTACGCCGAGATTCCTTCGCTCGCTGTGCTGCTTCGTACTTGTACTTCCCGTAGTCCATGATTCGACAAACCGGCGGGTTGGCCTTATCGGCTACTTCCACAAGGTCGAGCTCAAGTTCACGGGCCATGGTTAAGGCCTCGGGTAGCGGCCGAATACCAATTTGCTCGCCGTCAGGCGCAACAAGGCGCACTTCGCGTGCACGGATTCGGTCGTTGATCCGGGGTTCGTCGTTCGCCGGCGTGGCTATTGCCGCTCACTCCTCTTCAATGCGAAGGTCCTCTCCGTCGCTGGGTCCAATACGAAACGCACGCCCCAAATGACAAAGGCGGACGTCGGGAAGCCGACATCCGCCCGCATTGGCGCGGCCGCAAGACCATGCCAATGTGACCTTCGATCGACCTAACTCACCTGTGTAGCAATGTGCATCCCGAAAGAAGCACGATTCGGTGGCTAGGTGGGGGCAAGCCCCGCTTCAGTAAGTTGTAGCCCGATTACCCTAGCAGGGCGCATCAGCCAATACGACCTGGCGGACTCAGCGTGGCCTTTCTCTCGAAATAGCTCGCGGACCGCGGATCTGCCCATCGCGTCGTTGGCTCGCTACAGTTCAGCCCCTGACTCACGCATCTGTGAGCCACCATGACACCGGAGAATGACCCATGAGTCTGTGGACCCCAGGCGGCGAAGTACCCGTAGAGCGAAATAAGGCACCTCAATCACCTACTGCCGCTGGCACACCGGGACACGATGCAGCGTCCGGAAATCCTGCCGGTGGGCCAACTACTCCGGTCATTAGTGAAGCCGCACTTGAAGAAGCGGCCAAGGCGGCGGGAATTGACCTGGCGGAGTTATCAGCCGACGAGCGGGCACAACTCGAAGCAATGATGCTCGAAATGGCCGAAGTGCAAGCACAGCTTGCCTCAGCACCCGCGTCACAGGTCATCGCTAATCATCTCGGTGGATTCTTCGAGCTTGCTCGCATTCACCTGACCCAAACCCCACCGAACTTCGCCGAAGCATCCCTCGCGATCGACGCCATGGGTGCGGTACTCGATGCCGTTGAATCACGCCTCGGACCCGATGGACCCGCACTTCGACAAGGACTCGATCAGCTCCGAATGGTCTTCATTCAGGTAAGAAATGAAAGTGACCTTGACGATGGAAACGATGACTAAGTGAACAACCGCGCGTGACTGTCTAGTTCACAAGGCCGGTTTGATATTGATTGCCTCAAAGCGCCCTAAGCGTCCAGCAACGACTTCGAAGGTCACCGGTGCACCCACTTCGATCAGCCGAGTTCCATCGCTAATTGCGGTGCAGTGAAAAAACCACTGCGTTGATGAGTCAAGTGTGCCCACCGTTCCATACCCCGCCGAGTCGTCGAAGGTGACCACGGCGCCATCCACCGTTCCGTCGATCGACGGGCCACGAACGATGTCGACAGGCAGCATTAGTGGACGATTTTCGCGATGGGCAATTCAATGATGTCGGTTGCCCCATGGTCTTTAAGTGCAGGGATCAAGACATTTATCGCAAGTTTCGGGACCACCGTCTCTACTGCGTACCCTTGACCCGCATAGAGCTCATTCACCGTTGGTGCCTTCATCGATGGCAGCAAGGCAATGACTCCTTCGAGTTGGTCCGCTTGCACATTGAGTTTGACCAGCACTTTGCCTCTGGCCTCGAGTACACCCTCGAGCAATGTGTGTACCTGTCGCATCGCGTGAAGCTTCGCCGGATCGTTAAATGCCTCTCGGTTAGCAACAAGCTCGGTGTAGGAACTCAATATCGTGTCGATGATGCGGAGACCAGCCGCCTTGATCGCGCTACCCGTTTCAGTGATGTCAACGATGCAATCGACAATGTCGGGAACTTTGGCCTCAGTCGCGCCATAGGACAAGCGAATGTCGGCTTCGATCCCACGAGCGGCGAAAAAACGCTGAGTGAGATTCGGGTATTCGCTCGCAACTCGAACCCCATTTGGCAAGTCTTCGACTCGTTGCCACGGAGAATCGCCGGGGACAGCGACAATGATGCGTACCGGGTTCTCTGTGGCTTTCGAGTAACGCAACTCACCGAGGCTGACCACATCGCTTGAGGTTTCCTCGACCCAATCGCGGCCAGTAATACCAAGATCGAACAGCCCTTCAGCCACATAGCCAGCAATCTCTTGCGGTCGCAATACCCGAACGCTGTCGATGCGAGGATCGTCGATCGTGGCTTTGTACGTCACCGACGAGTCGCGCTGGACGCGAAGGTCTGCGGCGGCGAAGAGTTCCAGCGTGGCTTTCTCGAGCGAGCCCTTAGGCAGTACCAGCTTCAGCATGGCGACACCGTAGCCAAGCACAACCGCTTTGCGGAACCGAATTTCAAACACCGGCATCTTGGAGACATCCACCGGAGATTGTAAATGTGGTCAATGCGGGCTTTGATGGACTCATGCCATCCTCGACATCTCACATCGAACGCCACCGAAGCCACCGAGCGACTTGGCTACGGGCTGCGGTCCTCGGAGCAAATGACGGCATAACCTCGACTGCTGCACTCATTGTCGGCGTCGCGGCCGCCGGTTCGAGCCGAAGTGCGGTTTTTACTGCCGGCCTCGCTGCGCTAGTGGCCGGTGCCGGATCGATGGCGGCCGGCGAATATGGGTCCGTGAGCGCACAGCGGGACTCCGAGCTTGCCGACATCGCCAAAGAGCGCATGGAACTCGAGACCATGCCGGAACGTGAACTCAACGAGCTCACCAAGATTTATATCGACAAAGGATTGACTCCCGAGTTGGCTCACCAAGTCGCGGTCGAATTGTCGAAGGGCGATGTTCTGGCAGTGCATATGGCTGAGGAATTGGGCATCACCCATGAAACAGTCGCTCGCCCCACCCAAGCGTCGGTCTACTCAGCGCTGTCGTTCGCAGTCGGCGCGCTCATTCCGCTCATTGCCGTTATGGCTGCCGGTCAATCCCCGACTGCTCGCGTCATCGTTACATTCGTCGTTGCACTGATTGGATTAGCGGTACTCGGCGCCACAGGTGCTCGGGCTGGCGGGGCGCCATTCAAACGAGCAACGATCCGCATGCTGCTGCTTGGCGGTTTGGCCATGGCGATAACCGCCGCAGTAGGAAAAGTGCTTGGTACTTCGATCGGCTAATTGAGTAATCGTCTCAAGGCGCCGACGGGAGTCGACGCAAGAGATCGACCATCTCAAGTGCGGTGCGAGCCGCTTCTTCGCCTTTGTTGTCACCGTCGAGGTCACTTCGCTGCAACGCTTGGTCAAGATTCTCCGTGGTGAGTACGCCGAAGATGATTGGCACACCGGTTTCAAGCGCTGCGAGTTGGATGCCTTCGGCGCACGGACCGGCTACATATTCAAAATGAGCCGTGTCGCCGCGGATCACCGCACCAAGGGTGATAATCGCGTCGAATTCGCCTGATCCTGCGCACTGCTTCGCGGCAACGGGAATCTCAAATGCCCCCGGGACCCACGCGACTGTTACGTCGGATTCCTTGACCCCATGGACCGCGAGGCCACCAAGGGTTCCTTCCAACATCCGATTGGTAATGAGGTCGTTGAATCGAGCGCAAACCACGGCAATTCGCATTCCGGACCCGTCAACTTCGCCGGTGACTGTCTGTGCTGCTTTGAAGTTCGAAGACATGGTGAAGAACTGTAGACCGATCGACTCAAGTGGGTTCGAGGTCGTCTAATCCTTCGAGCATATGACCCATCCGCTCACGTTTCGTGCGGAGGTATTCGAGGTTCTCGGGATTTGGAATCGTCTCGACCGAAACACGGCCAGTCACTTCGAGTCCAAATCCCTCAATGCCGCCATACTTCGCCGGATTATTGGTGAGCAGTCGCATGGTCGTTATACCAAGGTCCACCAAAATCTGGGCACCGATCCCGTATTCGCGGCTATCAATCGGTAATCCAAGTTCCAAATTCGCGTCGACGGTGTCGCGACCTTGGTCCTGCAAACTGTAGGCACGAATCTTGTGGCCGATTCCGATACCGCGACCTTCGTGACCACGCAAATACACCATCACGCCAAGTCCCTCATCGGAAATAGCTTTCATTGCTTGGTCAAGCTGAATTCCGCAATCGCATCGCAATGAACCAAAGACGTCACCAGTCAGACACTCGCTGTGGACTCGGACCAACACGTTGTCCTCACCTTGCACCGCTCCTTTGACCATCGCGATGTGTTGCTCGCCGTCAAGAACCGACTCATAGACATAGCACGTGAAGTCACCCCACTGAGTGGGAATTCTCGCCTCGGCTATGCGCTTGACCAGTTTCTCGTTCTGGCGCCGATAGCGAATCAATTCGGCTATTGAAATGAGCAGCAAGCCGTGTTCTTCGCAGAAACTGAGCAAGTCCGGAACGCGAGACATTGTTCCGTCATCGTTCACAATTTCGCAGAGGACGCCAGCTGGATACATTCCGGCCATGCGAGCCAGATCGACTGCGGCCTCGGTATGACCCGCCCGCTTTAATACGCCACCATCGCTATAGCGCAATGGAAAAATGTGGCCAGGACGCGCCAAGTCGCCCGGTCGGGTTGACGGATCGATCAACGCCTGAATCGTGGCCGAGCGATCCGATGCTGAGATACCGGTCGATGTGCCGTGGCGATAATCGACGGTGTAGGTAAACGCGGTGCGCTGCGATTCGGTATTGGCATGAACCATTAGGGGAATATCCAGCTCGTCTAGGCGCTCACCCATCAATGGCGTGCAGATGACGCCGGAAGTGTGTCGCACAAAAAAGGCGATCTTCTCTGGCGTCGCTGACTCCGCCGCCATGATGAGGTCACCCTCATTCTCACGATCTTCATCGTCAACAACCACCACAATCTCGCCGCGCGCGATGGCGGCAACCGCATCTGGTATCGATGCAAAGCCTGGAGTTCTTGACTGTTTCGGGGGGCTCACGTCGTGCTCCGTTCTGAATTGGCCTGGTGGCCGACATCCTGAGTGCCAACATCTGTTGAAATCGCTGCGAGCTGACCAGCGAGCAAGCGTTCTGTGTACTTCGCAATGACATCGACTTCCAGGTTGACCAGGTCACCAGGGATCTTGTAACCGAGCGTTGTCACCTCGCTCGTATGAGGAATTATCGCGATAGTAAATCCGTCTTCAGTCGGTTCAACCACCGTCAGGCTTACTCCATCAATGGTGATGGAGCCCTTTTCGACGATGTACCGCAAGAGCGCTCGTGGGGCTGAAATTTGTAGGTCCGGCGCCGACTGCACGATCACTCCCACGCCATCGACATGACCCTGAACTAGGTGCCCTCCGAGTCGATCAGCGAGCCGAACAGGACGTTCGAGGTTTACCGGCGAGCCAACACCAAGCTGACCCAAATTTGTACGAGAATAGGTTTCGTCCACCACATCGGCTTCCCACCATGTCCGATCATCGTCTGATCCCCAAGCCACCACGGTCAGACAGCAACCGTTGACCGCGATCGACTCGCCCATTGCAATATCGCTGACAACCAGGTTCGCGAAGATGCGAAGACGGCTTCCCTCGCGGGAGGCAATGGTGCCCAACTCTTCGACGATTCCGGTGAACATGCTCAGCCTCCTTGCGATCGAACATCGGTGTAACTATCTCGCAGGTTGGGCACAAGATCGATTCGGAGATCGGCACCGAACATATTGACCGACGTGATCTGACCACGCCAGAGGTCATCGATCGATGCCGAACCAGCTCCATCAAACAATCCACGGCCGTCGCTCCCGCCGAAAAGTGCGGGCGCAAAATAGATTACGTAGCGGTCAACGAGGCCCTCCTGGTGAAAGTCGTGGGCGACACTCGCTCCGCCTTCAACGAGAAGCTGCAGGACACCTTGTTCGCCCAGCGAATCAAGGATCGCTGGCAACGGACCAGAAAGCTCGAGCGCTGGTTGCACCTTCGCCGTGGCTGCTGATCGCCCCAAAACAATCCGCCGCGGTTGAACGAAGTCCAACGGGAGCTCCCCGACATCCAATCGAACTGTCAGCGACGGGTCGTCATCTTGGACAGTACGCGCGCCAACCAAAATGGCATCACTATCGGCGCGCAAGCGATGCACGTCGAGTCGCGCCTGTGGACCCGTGATCCATTGGCTTGTGCCGTCCGGAGCCGCGCTGCGACCGTCAAGGCTGGCAGCCAATTTGACGATCACCATCGGTCGACCGGTGCGGCGATGAATGAGATACGGCAGCAGTTGCTGCTCAACAGCAGCGGCGCCGACCCCAACGGTCACTTCGACACCAGAACTCCGTAGGCGCTCAATCCCTCGTCCCGAGACCAGCGGATCTGGGTCCTGCACCCCGATGACAACTCGAGCCACTTCTGCATCGATAATCGCATCTGCGCACGGTCCGGTTTGCCCGTCATGAGAGCAGGGCTCGAGGGTCGTATACAACGTCGAGCCGCGCGCGTATTTGCCTGCCGAGCCGAGAGCTGCGATTTCGGCATGCGCACCAAGGCGGCCTTGAGTCGCGCCAGCGAATATCGACACATCCGAGTTAGGTCGTGTGATGGACGTATCCGGCACGACGACCGCACCGACCCATGGCCGCGGTGAAACGCTGCGCCGCACCGCTGCGGCAGCGCTCACCGCTTGGCTCATGTGGTACTCGTCGGTCGCAGTGTCCATGGTCGCTGTCGTCGTCAGTCCCTGATCCAGTCGTGGGTGATCCTCGTTCACGAGCCCGAAGGTGGGCCAGCCTGCGACCTATCGGTCGTTTTCGGCCACGGCCACGGCTAAACGCGACCAGCCTATGCCTTGCCGCTAGGAAACGGAAGTCAGAGCAACAACGCTGCCAATCTCGCCACTGCTAATGGCTCGTTGGCTGACCGGCCTGAAGCCGCAAGATGTGAGGGACTACATCGAGAACGGCCTCAAGACACTCGATCGCTCCCGTCGGAGAACCTGGAACATTCAAAATGAGAGCCCCTGACCGCGTGCCAGCTACTGCTCGTGAAAGTCGTCCGAGCGGCGACACCTGCCGCATTGCTTCAGCCAGACCTGGGGCCTCACGATCGAGCACAATCCGGGTGCCCTCGGGGGTGAGATCGCGCGGGCCGAATCCGGTGCCGCCCGTTGTCACGACCACCCCGGCAAAATCTTCAGCCATGTCTACCAGAGCTTCACCAACCGTTTCTCGGCCGTCAGCCACAACTCGATGCTCCAGCACGTTGTAGCCACCAGCCACTAATCGAGCAACAACTCCCCGACCACCAATGTCCTCCCGATTTCCATCTGCGACCCCGTCAGACACCGTGAGTACTTTCGCCAACAGTTCGCTCACATCATGGTCGGTCATGGTGAAACTCTAGGGCGTGGTGCGGCTCGTCAACACTACTAGCGCCTACGCTGAGGCTGCGGACCGAACCAATCGCAGCAAGAACATTCCGTCAGTGGCGCCGCTCAGCGAATCTGAAAACTGCGGAAGTAACAGCGCTCCCCGACCATGCGGGACCCAAGGTGTGCCCGGCGAGGCAACTGCCACGAAGTCAGGACACTGCGAAACCAACCACGCATCGATGTCGATGGTCTCGGCATTAGTCAAGGTGCATACCGAATACACCAACGTCCCTCCTGGCCGCACCAATTGTGACGCATGGCTGAGCAGCGTTCGCTGAAGCGCCGACAACGACTCGATGTCTTCGGGCTGGATTCGCCATCGAGCATCGGCGCGACGACGAAGCGAACCGAGGCCGGAACACGGCGCATCGACGAGAACTCGGTCGAACGAGCCTTGTCGAAACGGAGGCTGACTACCATCGGCAGTCAGCACGCCCACGTTTGTTTGCTCGAGTCGCCGGACATTATCTGCCACTAAACCTGACCGGACCTGACGTGAATCAGCGGCAACGATGAACGCGCCAGTTCCAGCGAGGCGCGTCGCCTTGCCCCCAGGGCCAGCACAGAGGTCCAGCACCCGCTCCCCGACTTCGGCGCAAACCTCGTCAGCAACCCATTGCGAAGCGACATCTTGGTGATAACCGTCGTCACGTTCGGTCGCCGTCGCGCGTTCATCCATGGCTTCGAGGGCAGCAATCGCTCGATCACGACCGAGATCGTCGACCATGCGCTCCAGCATCCAGTCCGGATAGCTCAGACGGGTACCGTCGTCAGGCCAGACATGAGGCGCATTGGCGACTCGGCGAAGTACGGCGTTGATGAGCCCGCGAGTGCGCATCGGTGCGAGTTCAACGGTTGCGCTAACTGCCGCATGGGGTGGCGTCGCAAGAAACACCAACTGATAGGCGCCAAGACGCAAGATTGCTCGTGTGGGTGCATCAAGCTCGCGCATGACAAAACGGTCAACTAGCCAGTCGCACGCCCGCGCCATACGCGTCGTTCCGTAGACCAACTCGGTGACAAATCCCCGGTCGCGTTCATCGAGGTTTGAGCGCTGGAGCACCCCCGGAAGAACCAGGTTGGCATACGCGCCTTCTTGGTCGATTCGCATCATTGCGTCGAGCGCTACGCGACGCGCTGCTACCCCACTTGGTTCGGTGGGCACCCTCTTCACGGGTCGACGTTTCGAACTCACTGGGCAAACCGTTCATCGGCAGTCGGCTGTGATCCATTTCGCCACGCTTGAACGTGCTGGCGACCTCGACCCTCGGGTTGCACTTCGATCAACTCAATTGCCGTGGTCCCGGTTCCAACCATCACCCCATCGATCCGACCTGGACCAAGGTCAGCCCGGAGGTTTTCCGTATCGGCGCGTGCCTCCCAAACCTTCATGCGCTTACCGCGGAACGTCGTCCACGCTCCACCAAGTCGGATCACTCGACCAACGTTGTCTGCCGGTTGCGACCAATCAATGCACAATTCATCCGCAACAAGCTTTTTGGCGTAGATCGGTTCGCCGACTTGGGGTTGCGGATCGCGCAATCCTCGTCGTAATGAATCGAGCAATAGATCGCTACCGACCGCGACCAAACGCCGGCGAAGTTCATCGCCAGACTCCTCGTCACCAATTGCTAGTTCGCGGCGATCAAAAACGGCCCCGGTATCGAGGCCTTCACATACTTCCATCAAGCACACACCGGTCACTTGGTCGCCGGCTAACAATGCGCGCTCAACCGGAGCTGCGCCGCGCCATCTGGGCAACAACGAAAAATGTAAGTTCACCATCGGAAGTTGCTCGAGCACGTCAACCGCGATGATCCGCCCATACGCAACAACGACACCCAAGTCGGCGCCGACCGTAAGAGCATCGTCGACCTGATCTGACACCGGTAATCCGAGCGAAAGCGCTGCCGCCTTTACCGGACTCGGTGAAGGTTGCCCACCACGACCACGCCGGGTGTCGGCCCGACTCACCACCAGCGCTATCTCGAATCCAGCAGCTACGAGTGCTTCGAGGGGAGCAACGGCCATGTCCGGAGTTCCCAAATACACGAGCCGTTTCGGAAATTCAGGAACCGACGAAGTCATAACCGCGACCGCGCGAGACGAACCAAACCGACTACTTACGCAAACTAAGGCGAGACGACTTTACAACCGGCTCGGGGGAACTCGCGAGTGCGATGTCGCGCAGTGTCTTCATCGCTTCGCGTCGTTGCTCATCGTCGAGTCGATCGAGCAGCAACACACCGTCGAGATGATCCATTTCATGCTGGAAAACTCGCGCCGTGTATTCGTCAGCCTCGATTGCCACCTCGTTACCTTCGAGGTCGAAGCCGGTGATGTAAATCTCTTTTGGTCGAACGATGTCGAAGTAGACGCCTGGCACCGAGAGGCAACCTTCAGTGAATTCCCACTCGCCACGACTCTCGGAGACCACCGGATTAACTAAAACTTCGGGCCGATCGTCGATGTCATAAACAAACAATCGCTTCTGCACCCCGATCTGCGGCGCAGCTAACCCCACACCGGGCGCGTCATACATCGTGCGAAGCATGTCTTCCGCCAACCGGACTACAGCCTGATCAATGTCGGTGATCTCGCTGGCCCGTTGCTTCAGAACGGGGTCGCCGAACACCCGGATGGTGTGGGTTGACATAGCCGCAAGGGTAGCGTCGGGGCAGTGGACGGCGCGAACCCCAGGCAATACTTCGACCCAAAACCCCAATCGGCCTCTCGACCGAAGCCGATCCAACTCACGCTGCCCGATCGCACCATTGGGCTTACTACTGATTCAGGCGTCTTCTCCGGTGGTGCTGTAGATGCCGGGACAAAGTACCTCTTGCTTGATGCACCAGAGCCTCCTGCCGAAGCAACCAACCTCCTCGATCTCGGCTGTGGCTACGGCCCAATCGCTATTACGTTGGCCCTGCGGGCTCCCCAAGCCACGGTATGGGCCGTCGACGTGAACGAACGTGCGGTCAAGCTTTGCGAGTCCAATGCCATCGCCGCCGGCGCCACGGGCGTGCGTGCATTCGTGGCGGCGAGCCCTTCTCATGCCAGCGCTGCCGGGATGCCAAGCGAGGTTCAATTCGACGCGATCTATTCCAACCCTCCGATTCGAATCGGCAAACCCGCACTCAGAAATTTGCTTACCGGTTGGCTTAGTCGCCTGACTCCGGACGGCCATGCCTATTTGGTGGTTCAGAAGCATCTTGGATCTGATTCGCTTGCCCAATGGCTCATCGAGTCCGGATGGCCCACTTGTCGCATCGGGTCCCGCTCAGGATTTCGACTTCTCGATGTCACCACCGCGCAAGACACTGTCGCACCTGCCAATGACGGGACTCCCTGACATGCCAACTTTGACCAGCACCGAACTCAAACGGCTGCATCGTGACCGCCGACGTGAAACGAGCGGACGCATCGCGATGCTGCTCGATAGCGTGCAAACTCCTTACAACGTTGGATCAATTTTGCGATCCGCAGCCGCTTTCGGCGTAGAGCATCTTTGGCTAGTCGGTGCTACCGAATCACCCACCCATCCAAAGACCCAGAAAACTGCGCTTGGATCACAGCGATTCATCACCTGGACCACGGTTGAATCAATCGAAGAAGCGGTTACCGATGTCCATAGTGCCGGCTTTCGCTTAGTCGGAATCGAGTTGGCCGTTGGAGCCGTTCCCATGCACGAACTCAAGCTCGCTCCCGCGATTTGTCTAGCCGTTGGCCACGAAGATCGTGGCCTTTCCAAAACCTGCCTGTCGCTTTGCGACGACCTTGCCTATATCCCGCAAATCGGAGCCATCGGATCGCTCAATGTTGCAACGGCTGCATCAATCGCGTTGTACGAAGCTCGCCGCCAAGAGTGGAACCAGCAACAATCTTGACCGGACCACGGCCGACTAGAGGCGAAGCGGGTCGATGGCAATGCGCACACGCCCAGCAGGCCGCGCGGTCTCATTGAGCGGTGCGAGCAAACGCTCGTGGTCAGGCGCACGAACGAGCCACACTCCATCGCTCGGCCCCATAATTTCGATCGCCGTTGGAACGTCAGTTAGTTGACTGGCGATCAACTGGCGGAGGTTGTCAATAAACGCCGGCGCCGATTGTCCCGAGACTGCCGCCAGTGCGGCGTCGGGGGGGAATCGCAACAGCGAACGTCGAGCGGCCTCGGCTAATGACACACGAGTCGGATCGCCGAGCAGAGCAGCCTGCACGACTTCATGATCGGGAAGGCGGGTCTGGATCAATACTCGCCCACCACCACGTCGTCCTCCGACCACTCTTGCGGCTCTCGCTATCAGCGCCAAAGCCTCTTCGGCGGCACGGTATCTTGGCGCTAGGAGTTCTTGGTCAAGATCAAGAAACACCACGATTTCGGCTGCAGGAACTTGGTGCAGAACCGCTTCGGTTCCAACGTAGATCCTCGACTCGGGCAAATTCGCAGCGCTGGTATCGCCGGTCACTTCGACTACGGGACTTTTCGCTAACGCTTCGAGTTCTTCCCGAACACGCGTGACGCCAGCACGAAGGTTTTTAAATGCAGTCCCGCCGCAGTCGAGACAGATTTGCGGACGCGATGAGTCGCATTGACGACACGAAAATGAACCATCGTCTTCAAGAACCACCGACGATTCACATCGTTCACACCGGGCCATGCCACCGCAGGAAATACAGGCCAACAATCGCGCTCGACCTCGACGGTTGAGCACACACAAAACCCGTTTATCGCTTCGAAGCGCAGACACCAACGCCTCTGAGTACAAGCCAGCCCGAGTCGGATCTTCGTCCCGGCGATCCACGACATCGACGATTGGCCATCCATCGCGTTCGCTTGACCGAGACGCTGCGAACAACTGCCCCCACCCAAGTGCTTCGAGCGTGGGCATCGGCGAGACCAAGACACACGGCACGCCAGCCCGCTGTGCGCGCTCAATAGCTACGTCGCGCGCATGCCAGGTCGGTGCCTGCTCTTGCTGCCAGCCTTCATCATGTTCATCGAAAACGACCACAGCCGCAAGGTTGCGCACCGGTGCCCACGCAGCGGCACGCGATCCGACCACGGTTCCTCCGGCGGCTGCTTGAGCCCAGTCACGAGGCATGATCGCGACGGGCAGGCCGGCGCGCCGCAGTCGCAAGCCGAGATAACGCGCACCTGACACTGATGGAACAAGGAGTAATACATTTCCGCGCGCCGCTGCTGCTAACGCAATCGGATAGGAATCGTGAGCGGGAGCGAGTCGAATAATTGACCGACCATGAGCGAACGCAGCCGCGACCAACTCGTCGGCGGACACGTGAATTGGTGGTACCTCCCGGGGCGCGTTCGGTAACGAGCGGACCGAACTGTCAGGTGATGCCGTGCGAAGGAACTGAGCGACTCGGCCACACCAACGGCTCGCAGCCCACTCCGCTAGGTCGATGATTTCCGCCGACGGGCCCCACCCGGTCACCTTGGCCAAGGGCCGGATTGTCACCCCAGCAGCTGGGGCCACATCAGGATCGATTACCCAACCACCAACCCGCCGGCCATGCAGCGCGATACGAACCATTGTCCCGACCCGAACGTCACCGAGGAATGCCTCGGGTATCGAATAGTCGAACCGTTTATTGATCCCAGGTGGATCGGGAAGTACGCGCGCCACCCGCGGTTGATCTGCTCGTTCGTCGTCGTCATTGCTCCTGAGGTCATCAGTGATAGGACGCGGATGGTCCACTGCCCCCGGCGACGGGTTGTGATCGTCGGGAAAGGGCGGAAACGGAAGGCTCAGAGGTGCCGACCGCTCACAGGCCAAGCTCTGACTTGATGGCGTCGACGCGATCGAGTCGTTCCCAGGTGAATCCGCCATCTTCGGCGGGGCGTCCAAAGTGCCCATAGGCCGCAGTGCGCTTATAAATCGGCCGCCGAAGGTCAAGGTCTCGCAAAATCGCTGCAGGTCGAAGATCGAATACGGTGTTGACCGCGTCAACGATTCGCGCGTTCTCTACCGTCTCGGAGCCGAACGTTTCGACCATGATCGATATTGGATGGGCTACGCCGATCGCATATGCGACTTGGACTTCACATCGAGTTGCCGCACCAGCTGCAACGATGTTCTTCGCCACCCAGCGAGCCGCATAGGCCGCTGATCGGTCTACCTTCGATGGATCCTTGCCTGAAAACGCGCCGCCTCCGTGGCGACCCATTCCGCCGTAGGTATCGACGATAATTTTGCGACCGGTCAAGCCCGCGTCACCGACCGGACCGCCGATGACAAAGCGACCGGTTGGATTGACGTAAACCTCGTAATCATCATTGGCAAATTGTTCCGGGATAACAGGCCGAATCACATGGTCGATCAAGTCAGGACGGATCACTTCGTCTCGGTCGATGCCGTCGTTGTGCTGGGTAGAAATGAGAACGGTCCGCAAACGAACCGGTTTGCCGTCTTCGTAGTCAATCGTGACCTGCGTTTTACCATCGGGACGCAAGTAGGGCACGGTTCCGGCGCGACGAACTTCGGTCAGTCGTTCGGCTAGGCGGTGGGCCAAATGGATCGGCATGGGCATGAGTTCAGGCGTGTCATCACACGCGTAGCCGAACATCATCCCTTGATCGCCCGCACCTTGCTTGTTCAGCAGGTCCTCGCCCGAAGTTCCCGACCGCACCTCTTCAGAATCATCGACCCCTTGTGCGATATCGGGCGATTGCTCATCAAGCGACACGAGCACGCCAACGGTGTTGCCGTCGTAACCATATGACTCGCGGTTGTAACCAATTTCGTTGATCGTGCTGCGTACGATGCGCGGAATATCGACGTAGCCAGAGGTGGTGATTTCGCCACCGACAATAGCAAGTCCCGTGGTGACGAAGGTCTCGCAAGCGACTCGGCTCATCGGGTCCTGCTCGAGCATGGCATCAAGGATGGAGTCCGAAATTTGATCGGCCATCTTGTCGGGATGACCCTCGGTTACCGATTCGCTCGTAAAGGTCCAGCTCGTCACAACATCTCCTATTCGGTGCGGGCGTCCGTGCCCGGGTTACGTGCCGAAGTACCGGCTCTCCATGCAACGATCGCATCGAGAATCGCATCAGCAATGACTCGTTTATCGCCCAGCGGTACATCATGGTCTATTCCTGACGCGTCCATGATGACCACTTGATTCGTATCGTGTTCGAAGCCAACTCCAGGAGCGCTGACGTCATTGGCAACGATGAGGTCAAGCCCCTTGCGCTCGAGTTTCATTCGAGCGCTTCGGCGAAGGTCGTCGGTCTCGGCCGCGAAACCCACCAACGTCTGACTCGCCGGCTTCATCGACCCCAGATCAACTAAGAAGTCGTGCGTCTCCTCGAGTAACAGAACTGGTGGACCGTCTGCCTTTTTCAATTTCCGAGGAGCAACGGCGGCGGGCCGGAAATCGGCAATCGCTGCCGCCATAATCACCACGTCATGGTCAAGACTTCGCGGCAATACAGCATCCTGCATATCGGCGGCGCTCACTACTTCAATGGCATCGACCCCGACGGGAATGGGAAGATCCGACGCAGTCACTAGCGTCACTTTGGCCCCGCGCATCAGCGCTCGTTCGGCGAGCGCGTGCCCTTGTTTACCTGAAGAGCGATTGGTAATGACCCGCACCGGATCAATGGCCTCACGCGTCCCTCCGGCGGTGATAAGAACACGCAATCCCGCTAAGTCTCCCGGAGCGAGAATCGCCTCTGCCGCCGCAACGATCTCGACAGGATCGGCTAGCCGACCCGCACCAACGTCTCCACCGGCTAGCCGTCCTTCAGCGGGCGGAACGATAAAGACCCCTCTGCGTCGGAGGGTGTCAAGGTTCTCCTGCACCGCGGGGTGCTCCCACATCTCGGTGTGCATAGCAGGACAAAGAAGCACCGGTGCCCGCGTCGCGAGCAGCGTCGCGGTCAACAGATCATGGGAAATCCCGGCGGCATAATCTCCTATGAGACGAGCGGTTGCCGGACACACCACGATCAGGTCAGCCATCTGTCCGAGGCGCGTGTGCGGAATTGGATCACGCTCATCGAACAATGAAGTCTGAACTGGCTCGGATGCCAACGCCGAAAAGGTAGTCGCACCCACGAATTTGGTTGCACCCCGCGTCATGACTGGCGCAACATGCGCGCCGGCATCGACCAAGCGTCGGCAAACCTCAACCGCTTTGTAAGCCGCTATGCCTCCGGATACCCCGAGTACAACGGTGCGCCCGGCAAGCATGAGACTGAATTCGGCTTACTACTTGCTAGACGCGGCGACAGTGGCGTCGTCATCGCCGTCAGCAGTTACGTCGTCATTCACCTTTACCGAAACGACCTTGTCAGCGGCGATCTCTTCGAATGCAATCGACAACGGCTTGCGGGCTGTTGATGTCACCTGCGGCGGAACATTTGAACCGAGACCGTCTTTGAGTTGACCAAAGTAGGAGTTGATTTGACGGGCGCGCAACGAAGCAAGCGTCACCAGCGTGTATTTCGAATCCACCTTGCTCAGGAGGTCCTCGATCTTGGGGTTCATCATCGAGTCATGTACCTGGGCCACGAAATTCTCCAAGAAGTAGATCAGTCAAGCGGGACAGTACAGACTAACAGGGTCAGTGCGGTCCCCGGTCCCGCGCGGCCGCAATGATGGCTTCAACGGCCCCAATAGCAGTCTCAAGGTCATCATTTACCACGAGATTGGCATCGAGTTCCCGGCCAGCTTCTGTTTCAAAATCAGCTTTTTCTACCCGGCGAGCAGCAATGTCGGGTGGATCTCCACGGGCAATGAGCCGTTCGAGTTGTGTGTCTGGCGATGGGGCTTCGAGAAAGATCAAAACTGCGTTTGGGTCATGCTGTTTGACCTGAGCCGCGCCTTGAACGTCAATCTCGAGCAGCACATCACGACCTGACACGGCGGGTGGCCGCGGGGTGCCATAGAGGTTGCCAAGAAATTCCGCGTGTTCGAGGAATCCCCCTTCGGCGATGTGTCGATCGAATCGAGCCCGATCGACGAAGGTATAGGCGTCTTCGGCCTCACCGGGCCGTCGTTGTCTCGTCGTCCAAGACCTACTCAGCCACAAGCGATCATCACGCTGAATGAGGCGAGCAACAATCGTTCCCTTTCCCACTCCACCGGGACCGGAAACCACAAAAATCATCGCCGGGTCACTCCCCCTACGTGCGATAAATGCGATCTCATGCAGATGCAGAGCCGAACAAGTCGAGGAGCGCACCCCGCTGTTGGGAACCGAGTCCTCGGAGGCGTCGCGAGTCGCTGATGCCAATCTCTTCCATCGTGCGCTTGGCCTTAACTTTTCCGACACCTGGAAGCGATGTCAGCACCGAAGCGACTTTCATCTTTCCGATGATGTCGTCGTCGTCAGCAGTGTTCAAAAGCTCGTTGAAGCTGAGCGAACCCATCTTCAGACGCGCTTTAATCTCTGCGCGTTCGCGCCGGACGACACCCGCTTTGGCGAGTGCGGCTTGACGTTGTTCAACCGTGAGCGAAGGCGGAAGCGGCATGGCCGCACCCTAGCGCGCGCTCAACAGCACCTGTCCATCCACATAATCCGATGCGAGGGAAACCGAACTCGTTCAGGACATCTCCGCGACAATGGCTTCTATCGCTGCAACTGGATCGTCAGACGCGGTGACGGGTCTGCCGATCACTAACAAATCTGCGCCATTGTCGAGTGCATGACGCGGTGTTGCCGATCGGGCCTGGTCATTGAGATCTGAGCCGTCGGGACGAATCCCGGGAACGACTTTGATCAGACGGGGCGCAATCTGGCGAGCTTCTCGGAGGTCAGCGGCAGCGCACACGACTCCGGCACAGTGAGTCTCGACGGCAAGCGCAACTCGAGCAGGAAGGATGTGTGGCGGCGCACCCGCGTCGCTGGTAAGCACGGTGACAGCCAGCGGAAACGGCTCGGGCAGGCCGGCTAACGCTGCGCCCTCGCGAAATCCTTCGACCCCCGCACGCAACATGGTTGCATCGCCACGCGCATGCAAGGTGAGATAGCGGGCACCGACCGAACCCAACACTTTGGCTGCCTTATTTACGGTCGTCGGGATGTCGAGAAGTTTCAGGTCGATGAAAACGTCGTAACCCAAACCGTTCAAACTCGCGATCGCTTCGGGCCCCGCGGCCGAGAACAGTTCGAGTCCGACTTTTGCGACGCCAAAATAGGGCTGAAGCATCCGCGCCATCCGCAATGCGGGCACGAGGTCATCGAAATCAAGTACCAGCGCCAACTTCGACCGAATGGCCTCTGGTACATCAGCAGCATCAACGGGCATGAGCATCTCCGATCAGTTCGGTGACTGCAGCGATTCCCCGCTGCCGACACCATGTTTGTAGTTCATTGGCAATTCGTCCGACTGCTCGTGGGTCAGCAAATGATGCCGTTCCCACTTGAATTGCCGACGCACCGGCGAGCATCAACTCAACGGCGTCGACACCTTTCGACACTCCTCCGACTCCGATTATTGGAAGTTCCGGCATCGCTTGGTACACATCGTGGACGGCTCGAACGGCGATCGGGTGGATGGCTGGGCCAGATAACCCGCCACCACCAGCACCAGCACCAAGTCGGTACGTTCTCGTTTCGGGATCAATCGCCATCCCCATGACGGTATTGACCAACGTGACTGCCTCGGCACCGGCGTCATGGGCCGCACGAGCGATTGGTATCAGGCTTGCCACGTTCGGGCTGAGTTTCGCCCAAACCGGCCGGTCACACACCAAGCTCGCGGCTACAGCTTCGAAGGTCGTCTCCGGTAATTGCGCAAACATCTCACGGCCGTGGTGAAGATTCGGGCAGCTGAGATTCACCTCGATTGCGACAACACCACGAGGTGCATGTGCAAGCAGTCGGGCCGCGGCGGCATATTCCTCAACGGTGCGACCCCAAATGCTGGCCACGACTCGCGCTCCAGTTGCCAACAGCGGGGGCAATTCGTATGCAAGCCAGGCAGCAACCCCTGGGCCTTGGAGTCCGACCGAATTGATCATGCCGCCTTGGGTCTCATGGACACGTGGCGCAGGATTTCCTGCCCACGGTTCGGCGGAAAGCGATTTCACGACAACAGCTCCGAGAGCGGCCAGATCAACGTACGAACCAAATTCGTCGCCATGGCCAGAAGTTCCCGAGGCGGTCATCACCGGATTCGGGAACGTCACGGTTCCGACAGTTGTGGTCAGGTCGACCACTGGTCGCGACCCGAGCGTGCGACTCATCGGCAAGAACCTGCAGCGCGCTGCTCGCAGCCCATCTCAGTGATGCGGATGCGGATGCGGATGCGCCCGAGGAACGTCATCGAACAATTCCAGCGTGATATTCCTGCAGGCTCCGCACTTGTAGCGGGTGACGTGCCCAGTCCGCCATCCCGTTTGCAGCTGCCAACCCCGCGGCTGCGGTGGTGAGCAACGGGACGCGATTCGCTCCCGCTGCTCGGCGAATGTGCGCACCATCGGCACGCGGACCAAGACCGCGCGGGCTATTGATCACGAGTTGAATGGCTCCGCTGGCAATCAACTGCACCGCATCGATGCCGTCTGGCTCCCCAATCTTGGCCACCACTGTTTCGACGGGCACACCGTGTTCGGTTAAAAACGCTGCGGTTCCTGTCGTCGCGGCAATCGTAAATCCCAGCGCCACGAACTGTTCGGCTGCCTTTACGCCGACCACCTTGTCCCGATCAGCCAACGACATGAAGACCGCGCCCGATTCCGGGAGTCGATTGCCAGCCGAAAGTTGGCTCTTCGCAAACGCCAGTCCGACCGTGAGGTCGATGCCCATGACCTCACCTGTCGAGCGCATCTCTGGACCCAACAGCGAGTCAGCGTCAGGGAAGCGGGCAAAAGGCAAGACTGCTTCTTTCACCGCGATGTGGTCGCCTACGACTCGCTCAACCAAGAGTCCTTCGTCACGGAGTTCCTGCAGTGTCGAGCCGATCATGACCCTCGACGCAACTTTTGCCAGCGGCACTCCAGTGGCTTTCGCTACAAACGGAACCGTTCGCGATGCTCGTGGATTAGCCTCAATAACGAAAACCTGATTCGCCTTCACTGCGTATTGCACATTAATGAGACCTCGGACGTCGAGTGACTCGGCGATACGGCGGGTGTATTCCTCGATGACCGCGATCGTCGAAGATTCGAGGTTGGGTGGCGGCAGCACACATGCGCTATCGCCGGAATGCACACCAGCTTCCTCCACGTGCTCCATTACGCCGCCGATAAGTACCTCACCGGTGGCATCACGGATGGCATCTACGTCGACCTCGATGGCGTCTTCGAGGAAGCGATCCACGAGCACCGGACGCTCGGCCGAAAGGCCGCCTTCTTTCCCGAGGCTGCCGAATCCGGCCAACGCAGTCATCGCTGACCGCAAGCTGTCCTCGTTGTAGACGATCTCCATTGCTCTGCCGCCCAACACATACGACGGCCGCATCAAGACCGGATAACCGACTCGGTCGACGACCGCGATTGCCGCTTCAATGGTGGTTGCCGTTCCGCCCGCTGGCTGGGGAATCTCCAACTTCGCGCACAACACATTCCAACGCTCGCGATCCTCAGCGAGATCGATCGAGTCCGGACTGGTGCCGAGCACCAACTCGCGGGGAAGCAATCCGGCGAGCTTGAGTGGCGTTTGCCCACCCAAGGCAACGATGATTCCCTCAGGTTTTTCGGCGTCAACAACGTTCATGACGTCTTCGTAGGTGAGCGGCTCGAAATACAACCGATCACTGGTGTCGTAATCGGTCGAAACTGTCTCTGGATTGCAGTTCACCATGATGGTTTCAAACCCAGCATCGCGCAGCGCAAAACTGGCATGGACGCAGCAGTAATCGAACTCGATGCCTTGTCCAATGCGATTAGGACCAGATCCAAGAATCACAATTTTGCGACGATCGCTTGGTTTGACCTCGTCTTCATCCTCATAGGTCGAATAGTGATACGGCGTGTCCGAATCAAACTCGGCGGCGCAGGTATCGACCGTTTTGAACGTCGGAACGACACCCGCATCAAGACGTGCCTGACGAACCTCGAACTCGTTCACGGAATGTCGAGGTTGGGAATTGTCATTCCAGAGATACGAGAGTTGAGCATCGGAAAACCCCAGGCGTTTCGCTCGTCGCCAATCTGTTCGCGTCATTGCCAAAAAACCCACCGCTTCGAGATGAGCGCGTTCTTCAGTGATCATCAACAGTTGATCAAGGAACCACGGGTCAACTCGCGTCGCTTCATACAACGCATCCACTGAAATCCCTCGACGCAACGCTGCTTCGAGTTGAAACGGTCGGTCAGGTGTCGCAATTGCGGCGCGACGAACGAGTTCGTCATCCTCGAGGGCATCGAAGATCTGCTCACCGGGATCGCAATTGAGGCCGAGACGGCCTTGCTCGAGGGAACGCAAACCTTTTTGGAGCGACTCGGGAAAGGTTCGGCCAATGGCCATCGCTTCACCCACTGACTGCATCTGGGTGCCAAGCACATCTGACGTGCCTGGGAATTTCTCGAACGCCCAGCGCGGAATCTTGGTTACGACGTAATCGATTACTGGTTCGAAACTGGCCGGCGTCTTTCGGGTGATGTCGTTTGGAATCTCATCGAGGGTGTACCCGACAGCGAGTCGTGCCGCGATCTTCGCAATGGGGAAACCCGTAGCCTTTGACGCCAGAGCCGATGACCGACTAACCCTCGGGTTCATCTCGATGATCACCATGTGCCCGTCCGCCGGATTAACTGCGAACTGCACATTTGATCCGCCAGTCTCAACACCCACACGACGAATACAGGCAAACGCTGCGTCACGCATGAGTTGATATTCGACGTCACTCAGTGTCTGCGCAGGAGCAACGGTGATTGAGTCACCGGTATGCACACCCATTGGATCGAGATTTTCAATCGAGCAGACGATCACGCAATTATCCGCGGTATCGCGCATCACTTCGAGTTCGTATTCTTTCCAGCCAGCGATTGACTTTTCGACCAATATCTCCGAAATCGGACTCGCTTCGATTCCGATTGCTGCGGCGGTCGCAAATTCCTCGGGCGTCGACGCGATCCCCGTGCCACGGCCGCCGAGAATGTATGCCGGTCGAATCACTGCGGGAAGTCCGATGCGTTTCACGACTTCGAGCGCCTCAGTGAGCGAGTGGGCAATCGCTGACGCTGGCGCATCAAGACCAATCTCGGCCATCGCCGCTTTGAACTGCTCGCGATCTTCGGCCGTTGCGATCGCCTCGGCCCGCGCTCCAATCATTTCAACTCCATACCGCTCAAGCACCCCAGCCGCTTCGAGTTCCATTGCGAGGTTCAGAGCGGTTTGGCCACCAAGGGTTGGCAATAATGCGTCAGGCCGTTCTTTCGCGATGATCTCGGTCAAGACCTCGACATCGAGTGGCTCGATGTAGGTCGCATCGGCGAAATCGGGGTCAGTCATGATTGTCGCTGGATTCGAATTAGCCAGGATGACCCGATAACCCTCCTCGCGAAGGACCCGGCATGCTTGAGTGCCGGAGTAATCGAATTCGCATGCTTGACCAATCACGATCGGGCCCGAACCGATGAGCAAAATCGACTGAATGTCGCTACGGCGAGGCATCAGGCGTTGCCTCCATTGCGGTTGGCATAGGCGGGTTTGTTGGTTTCCATGAGTTCGTCAAACAATCCGAATAGGTACCGGGCATCGTGTGGACCCGGTCCTGCCTCAGGGTGATACTGCACGCTGAACGCCGGGACATCCCGACTTGCGATGCCTTCCACCGTGCCGTCATTGAGATTCACATGGGTCAAGTCCGCGGTGTTGAGCGATCCCTCATTGACGCAGTAGTTGTGATTTTGACTCGTGATCTCGATCGAACCGGTCGAGAGACGACGCACTGGATGGTTTCCTCCGTGATGCCCGAATGGAAGTTTGTAAGTAGTGGCTCCGAGCGCCGTGGCGAGCAACTGATGTCCGAGACAAATCCCGAAGATAGGAACCTCACCAAGCAACTGGCCGATCGCAGTCACCGCATGTCCAACCGCAGCCGGATCACCCGGACCGTTGGACAAAAACACGCCATCGGGTTCCAAAGCAAGGACGTCAGCAGCCGAAGTGTGAGCAGGAACAACTTCAACCGACGCAAACTCGGCAAGTTGGCTAAGAATCGCTCGCTTGATCCCAAAGTCGTAGGCGACCACGCGCCGCAGACCGTTGCCGACGCTATAGCGCTCATTGCAGGTCACGACCGCAGTCAAATCAACGCCATCGGTGCCTGGTTCCAATGCCGCAGCGCGCGCAAGAGTCGCGTGGTCGGCAGTTCCAAATGCACCCGGCATGGAGCCGGCATCGCGCAGGTGGCGAGCCAGGCGGCGCGTATCGATACCGGCGATTCCCGGTACTCCGTGCAGCTGCAAGAACTGGTTTAAGTCGCCTTCACTGCGCCAGTTGCTTCGGCGCCGAGCCATCTCGCGAACAATCACCCCTCGACAAAATGGTCGGGCGCTCTCATTGTCACTATCGGTGGCTCCGTAGTTTCCGATATGCGGGTACGTAAACGTAATGATCTGTCCTGCATATGACGGATCGGTGATCACCTCTTGATAACCGGTAAGCACAGTGTTGAACACGACCTCGCCCGTTGCCACCCAGCCACTGTCGTTTGCAGTCTGAGACAAATCCGACGCAACTGCACCGATCGCCTCGCCTTCAAATGTCGTGCCATCGGCTAACACCAACAATGCTTCAACAATGCGGGGCGTCATCGCTGTGCCACCGAATCGATCACGACAGCTTCACCGAAAACAATCGTGTGACGGACTTTGCCGGTGAGCGTTCGACCCCGGTAGGGCGTATTACGACTGAGGCTCGCGCCTCCGGTTTCTTCGACCTTCCACTGTGCGTTGGGGTCGAATACACAGATGTTGGCCGCTCGACCAGCGACGATCGGGCCGCCATGGCTTTGACTGAGTCCAGCAATGGTTGCTGGCTGCCACGACAACAACGCCAAGATCCGCTCGATGGGCAGATCCAGTTCGGTCAAGCTCAGCCCAAGCGCGGTTTCGAGGCCGATCATCCCCGGTGGCGCTAGGTCAAAGGGTTCTTCTTTGTCTTGCTGAGTATGTGGCGCATGATCGGTGGCAATGACGTCAATGGTGCCGTCAGCTAATCCCAAACGAATGGCCTCGACATCCGTTGACGTTCGCAACGGTGGGTTCACCTTGAATACCGGATCAAAACTCGCGACTTCGGCATGAGTAAGCGTGAAGTGATGGGTCGTCGCCTCGGCCGTTACCGGAAGCCCGCGTGTCTTTGCGTCGCGCAGCAGCGCAACGGCGCCGGCAGTCGAAAGGTGTTGAAAGTGCAATTTCGCACCGGTAAGACTCGCCAACGCGAGATCGCGTTGAATCATGACCTCTTCAGCTTCGGCGGGAATACCCGGGATTCCCAACCGCGATGACCATTCGCCTTCGTGCATCTGCCCGCCCGCGGAAAGCGAATCGATTTCACAATGTTGGGCCAACGTCACATCGAGGTCACGTGCATACTCCATGGCACGGCGCATCATGAGGTCGTTCTGCACGCCGTTTCCGTCATCAGTGAATATGCGCACCCCGAGTGCCGCCAACTCAGCCATCGGCGCCAACTCGTCGCCCCGACGACCAACGGTGATCGCAGCAGAGGTCTGAACATCACAAAGCGAACGCTTGCCGGCATCAAGAACGAATTGGACCACCGCCGCGCTATCGACGGTCGGATCGGTATTAGGCATCGCGACAAGAGCGGTAAATCCGCCGAGTACCGCCGCTCGACTACCGGACTCGATCGTCTCGGCATCTTCTTTTCCTGGCTCCCGAAGATGCGTATGCAGGTCCACCAAACCCGACCCGACCACACATTCCGAAGCGTCAATGACGACAGCGCCGGTGTGGTCAAGGTTCGGACCAACTTCGACAATTTGCGATCCGTTGATGGCTACGTCGGCAAAACGATCGCCAGTTTGGTCGATGATCCGGCCACCTTTGATCACCAGGTCATACACGCACAGACTCCATTTCGCTAGCAAACGAATCGATTGATCCAAACATTTCAGATCCTGAACCAAGCAAGAGGAACAGGACTGCCATACGAACCGGAACGCCGTTTCGAACTTGATCCACAACGACCGAATTGGCACGATCGGCAACTGCAGCATCGATTTCAACACCCCGATTCATTGGGCCCGGGTGCATGACAATTGCGGTTTGAGACAGCAGGTCCGCCCGCCGACTATTGAGCCCAAATCGCTCGGTGTATTCGCGTAGCGTTGGCACCAGCGCTTCTGACATGCGCTCGCGTTGCATCCGCAACACATAGGCGACATCGACGGTGGGCAAGGTGGAGTCGAGGTCATGCGAAACTTCGACGGGCCAGCCATCGAGGCTCGGAGGTAGCAGCGTCGACGGCGCTACAAGCGTCACCGATGCACCCATCGCGTGAAAGGCTTTGATGTTGGAGCGAGCGACGCGACTGTGTTTAATGTCGCCGATGATTGCGATGTGGCGTCCTTCAAGCGACCCCAAGCGTTTCTGGATCGTGTAGGTATCGAGCAATGCTTGGGTTGGATGTTCGTGCCAACCGTCGCCGGCATTTATGACAGCAGCGCTAGCCCAGTTGGCAACCTGTGCCGGAACTCCCGACGAGCGGTGACGCACGACAATCGCATCGGCGCCAATGGCTTCGATCGTTTGCACAGTGTCGCGTATCGACTCGCCTTTCTTCACCGATGAGGTACCGACCGAGAATGTCATGGTGTCAGCCGAAAGGCGCTTAGCCGCCGTTTCGAAACTCATTCGGGTTCGAGTGGAATCTTCGTAGAACAGCGAGACAACCGTTTTTCCCCGTAGTGCCGGTACTTTCGGGATTGAACGACTACTGACTTCAACGAAGCTGTCGGTCAACGCAAGAACTTCGTCAATACCGGCCGAGCCGAGATCATCGATCGATAACAGGTGCTTCACTTCCGCACCTCCCCGAGGTCAACGCCTTGCGGCCCCACATCAACTGCTTCGTCACGCCGAGTCGGAAGGTTCTTTCCGACATAGTCAGGTCGAATTGGCAACTCGCGATGGCCACGATCAACCATCACAGCAAGTTGCACTGCTCGCGGTCGGCCAAAATCGGTCAGCGCATCAAGTGCAGCCCGAATAGTGCGACCGGTGAACAACACATCGTCGACGAGCACGACGACTCGACCGGCAAGATCGAACGAAATGTCAGTCACTGCCTCAGGCAAAACTGGGCGCAATCCGATGTCGTCTCGATAAAAAGCCACGTCAAGACTTCCGACTGGAATCTCTACGTTTTCGATTTGTTGGAGATCCTCGGCAAGCAATTGCGCAAGCGGAACTCCGCCGGTCTGCAGACCAATAATCACGACGTTGTCCACGCCTTGGTTGCGCTCGATCACTTCGTGGGCCATTCGCCAGAGCGCACGCTGCATGTCGTCAGGGCTCATGACCTGTGTCCGGGCATAGAAAACGCCCCCGAATGGGGGCGTTATGCCTCGTTCTCGTTCGGCCATCGCGGCGCTACCTTCCTGTCCGTGTGAACCTCACAGAGTCCACTTAACGTTCAGAAGTTGACCCTACCACGAGTTCCTCGCCAAGCGACTCGACCGTTGAATCGACCGTTGAATCGACCGTTGAATCGAATAGCTCGAACGCTACGAACGCCGAATACTTTCGGCAATTGCTGAAAGCATCCCATTGACGAACTTGCCGGAATCATCGGTGCTGAATTCTTTAGCCAACTCAACGGCTTCAGAAATGACGACCGCAACTGGCACTTCGGGGTGATAGATCAGTTCGAAAATACCCATACGCAGCAGAGCACGATCCAAACTCGGCATGCGGTCAAGACTCCAGTCTTTTGCATAAGTCTGAATGGTTGCATCGATCTCGGTCAGGTGATTGCCCACTCCCAGGGTGAGTTCGGTCGCGAAATCCTCCGGTGGGACCATCTGCGCCGCCACAACCTCAACCGATGACAGCGATTTAGCTTCGGCTTCATAGAGCAACCCGAGCGCGCGCTCTCGCGCTTCGCGGCGGCTACCGATTCCGCCCTGATAAGTCGAAGGCTCCCGGGCCGAACTCGACTCAGGATCTGAGTCAGTCACGCCCGCGTGAGATATTCGCCGCTTCGGGTGTCGACTTTGATGCGGTCGCCAGGCTCAACAAACAACGGAACCTGGACCACGAGGCCCGTTTCGAGCGTTGCCGGTTTGCGTGCGCCTGAAACACGGTCACCTTGCACACCCGGTTCGGTTTCGGTGATGTTGAGTTCGACCGCGGCGGGCAGATCAACACCGACGATTTCGTCTTCGAACATCTGCAAAATCGCAGCAGAACCTTCGACGAGGTAGCGCTCAGCGTCGCCGAGCGATGCTGGACCTACATTCATTTGGTCGTACGACACGTTGTCCATAAAGACATAGTCATCGCCCTCACGGTACAGAAACTGCATCTCCCGTTTGTCGATCATGACCCGATCAACTTTCTCGCCGGCCCGAAACGTGCGCTCGACCACGGCACCATTTCGCACATTCTTGAGCGTGGTACGAACGAATGCGCCACCCTTGCCCGGCTTTACATGCTGGAACTCAACGACTTGAAACAGGCCGTCGTCGAGTTGCAGGGTCATTCCATTCTTAAAGTCGCTCGTCGAGATCATCGTCATAAGATTTTCGCTTCCAAAGTGGTGCGGAGGTCAAGTAGCCACGTCGTGCCAGTGGCGTTTTGCTACTCAGACTGCGGTGGTTTTTTCAGTGAGTGTTAAGGGTAGGCACCCGTGTTCAGTAACGACGACGGTGTCCTCAACGCGCACCCCACCATGTTCGGGGAGATAGACGCCGGGCTCGACAGTGACGACGAAACCGCTTGCAAGCGTAGCATCGGAGGTTGCAGCGACCCTCGGGGCTTCGTGGATTTCGAGTCCAACGCCGTGTCCCGTCGCGTGAAGGAACGCATCTCCCCAACCCGAATCGGTGATCACTTCCCGACAGGCAACATCGATTGCCCGAGCCGATTGCTCGGAATGCACGGCATCGACGCCAGCCTGCTGGGCCGCTGTCACCACTTCCAACATACGTTTTTGGGTTGGGCTGGGATCGCCGATCATCACCGTTCGCGTCATGTCGGAGCAGTATCCGTCGACCATTGCCCCGAAATCGATGACGACGAGGTCACCGTCGATGATGTGGCGTTCGCTCGGTCGATGATGCGGTTTTGCACCATTTGGACCCGATGCAACGATGGTCTCGAAGGAGTTTCCGGTCGCCCCTAGGCGACGAATCTCTGTGTCGAGTTCAAGCGCAAACCTGCGCTCCGTCACGCCATCTCCAAGCAAGGGACGAACGCTCGCGAGCGCGGCATCTGCGACCGCCGCCGCAGCAGAAATACGGGCCACTTCGCCGGGGTCTTTGACGATGCGAAGGTCCTCAACGAATCCGCCCGTCGGAACCAACTCAAGACCCGGAAACCAACCTTCGGCAAAGGAACGCTGCTGATTCCATGTGATGTCATCAGCTTCCAATGCCACCGAACGGGCACCAAGACTCGCTACGTTCCGGCTCATGATCTCGCGTTGATTGGTTCCTGAGATTTCGATCGAGGCCTCAACGCCGGCATCGGCCAGTTGTTGCGCTGACTGATCTTGATACCGGCCGTCGGTCACGAAAACCAACTGCTCGTCGGTCACTAACAGCATGCCAGCCGAACCAGTGAACCCAGTTAAGTAACGAACATTGACCAAACGCGTAACCAAAAACACATCGGCCGCGAGTTGTTGCATCGAAGAACGTAAGCGCTCAAGCCGATCCGACATGTGCATCGGTGGTAACGAAGATAGGTCAGGTACGGCGATCGGAGAAGTTGTCACGGGCACCAAGAGAAACTCAGCTTCACGACGATGCAGCGTCCTTGACTGCGTTCACGGCCCCTTCGATGGCGAACCGATAGCCCAAGCCACCGAAACCGCTGACCGATCCAGTCGCCACCGGGGCAATGACTGACGTTGCTCGCCATGACTCTCGTGCCACCGGGTTCGACAAATGCAACTCGATGATTGGCCCATCGAATGCAGCCAACGCATCGTGCATGCCCCACGCGTAATGAGTGAATGCTCCCGCGTTGACAACGATCGCCGCCACGCGCCCCCGCGCCGCATGAATTGCATCAATGAGGACACCTTCATGATTGCTTTGAATGTGCTCAACATCGAACCCATGCGGGGCCGCAGCCTGACGCGCCGTCTCAACGTGATCGTCAAGGGTTGCGGTGCCGTAAATCAACGGCTCACGGTCGCCGAGGAGATTCAAATTGGGGCCGCTCAGCAGCAAGATCGCTGGGGAGGTCATCACGTAGCTCCGGATCCGTCGGTGGGTGAGTTCACAGCAGCGCTTGCGGGTTCGCTTCGACCATCTAGCGAGTGGGCAACCATGGCCTCAAATGCCGCATCGAGATCGGTGCGTTCGACACCTGAGACGGTCTCAACACCGTCGGGACCGTCGAGCACAAAGGTGATTCCAGCAAGCGCCTTTTTATCACGACCGAACAACGTCACCAATGTGTCGATGTCGCTTCCATGCGGCAACGCGATCGGCAAGCCATAGCTCCGCACAACTTGGCGGTGTTCTTCGACACGTTTACCGTCGATTCGGCCGAGAACGTGAGCGAGTTCGGCCGCATAAATCAAGCCGATCGCCACGGCCTCGCCATGACGGAGATCGAAGAGGCCGGCGATTTCGAGCGCGTGCCCCAACGTATGTCCGTAATTCAAGATCGCCCGTCGACCACCTTCGCGCTCGTCACTGGAAACGACTGCTGCCTTGATCGCCACGCAGCGCGCGACTTGTTGGTCCAACCTGAGCACATTGAGCGGCTCGGGACCGAACGATCCGTCATCCAAAAAGTGATACTTGGCCATTTCGCCAAAGCCGCTTCGCAGTTCTCGGGGTGGCAACGTTGTGAGCAAATCGGTATCGCACAACACGGCGCGTGGCTGCCAATAGGCGCCAACCAAGTTCTTGCCCTCAGGCAAATTGACCCCGGTCTTTCCGCCAATTGCTGCATCAATTTGACCAAGCAACGTGGTGGGAATGTGGATGACGTCAATGCCGCGGTGATATGTCGCTGCTGCGAATCCCGCAACGTCGGTCACCATGCCTCCGCCTACCGCGATCACGACGTCGTCGCGAGTCAATCCCCAAGCTGCCCACTGGCGGCAAAGCTGCTCAATCGCCCCCAAGTTCTTGGATGATTCGCCCGAATCAATCAGGAAAATTCGGCTTTCTATTCCCGGAACGACCTCGATCCCGATTTCCGATTGCGTCACAATTGCCGCTCGACCCGCCCTCGGCGGCACCACTGAGGTGAGCGCGCCCAACGCTCCAGAACCCACGACCACGTCGTAGGCATGTGCGCCCAACGGAACTTCAACAACCGTCAATCCAGAACCTGATGGCGAAGTGTCGGCGAGAACCTGATCAATGTCGACGGATTTTCCCGTGACCTGAGCGACAATGCGCGCACCGATCGACAAGGCATTGCCGGCCGCGTCGATGGCCACATCCGCGACCTCGGCGTAAAACGGTTCACGCTGAGCCGACAGACGAATGAGCGCATCTTTCGGATCGTTGTCGAGCAGCGGTCGATGATTGCCCTCTGCCACCCGGGCAATAAGCAGCTCGGGATCCGCAAGGAGCCACACCACAAATCCGCCAGCGTCCGACACGGCCTTTATGCGTGCTCGATTCGCTGGATCTAACACCACGCCACCGGCCGCAGCGATAACCGATGGTTCCGGCGCATCGAGCGCCTCGGCTAGTGCAGCGGACTCCTCGGCACGGAAATACGCCTCCCCGTGCTGTTCGAACAGTGCCTTCACGGTTTGGCCTGTGCGTTCTTCGACCTGTTGGTCGCTATCGATAAATTTTCGACCGAGCAAGGTCGCGATCACTTGACCGACCGTGGTCTTGCCCGTGCCCATCATGCCAACGAGGACGACATGGCCTGGCTCGGTTAACGCGTCGTCAATCATGATTCATGATCGTTCGCGACATCAGGTATATCCGCGTCGGCAAAAGCGAGAGCCTCGTCCCAGTTCAAAGGAGCATCGACAGCTGCAACATCGTTATCGACAACCTTGACTGCGGCCGCCGCAACTTGTTCGCGAAACGACGAAGCATTCCGGCAAAATTCACCGATTGAATCGCCGCCAAACTTTCGCAACGCTTCATTCGCGAGAACGATCGCCACCATCGTCTCGGCGACGACGCCCATGGCTGGCACTGCCGTGACGTCCGTGCGCTCCTTGAACGAGACAGTTTCCTCATTGGTCGCCGTGTCGACCGTGCCAAGGGTCGGACGATTCAACGTCGCAAGTGGTTTCATCGCGACTCGCGCCACGAGTACTTCACCTGTCGTAATGCCGCCCTCAAGACCGCCAGCACGCGTCGTCAGGCGTCGGTATGACGACGTATCCGGATCCCATGAGATTGGATCATGAGCTTCGCTGCCTCGAAGTCCAGCAACCTCGAAACCGTCGCCAATTTCGACGCCTTTCACTGCTTGAATACTCATCAGCGCTTGCGCCAAGAGCCCATCGATTTTCCGGTCCCAGTGCACATGGCTGCCCAACCCAACGGGCAGGCCGTAAGCGAGGACTTCAACAATCCCGCCAAGCGAATCGCCTTGCGCCGCTGCCGCCTTGATCTGGCCAACCATGGCTTGCTCGGCCGTTGGATCAAAACAGCGAACGGATGACTCATCGACAACCGGCAAATCTGATGCGAGCGGTCGCCGTTCAACGTTGGCCCGAACCGAACCCATCTGAATGACATGGCTCACAATTTCGGCACCAATAGTCGCGAGCAGTAACTTCGCGATCGCGCCCAACGCCACCCGCGCGGCAGTCTCTCGTGCTGAGGCTCGCTCTAAGACGTCGCGTGCATCGGTGAAGTCATACTTCTCCATGCCTGCCAAATCGGCATGACCGGGCCTGGGTGCGGTCAATGGATTGGCAGTGACGCCTGGAGCGGTCGACATTTCCTCAGACCACTTGCCGCGCGCCCACTCGCTGTTGCCGATTTCAATCGCCACCGGCGACCCGATGGTTCGGCCATGGCGAATTCCGCTGAGAATGGTCACCTCGTCTTGTTCAAAACGCATGCGCGGACCGCGTCCATAGCCGAGTCGCCGACGGCCAAGTTCGGCCTGAATGTCCTCAACGGTGACGCGCAGGCCCGCAGGAAGCCCCTCCACGATCACAATGAGGGCTTGGCCGTGCGACTCGCCGGCGGTCAGGAAGCGAAGCATTGTTCCAATGTACCGGTCAGGGGCAGGTCACTTGAAGCCTTTTGCGGACTTCGGCAGTGACACTGATCTACAGGTACGGTCATGCGATCATCGGAGCCGCGACTAGATGAGGCCCGAGCAAGACAATAGTGAGCGTGCCAAACGCAAGGAATGGTCCAAACGGAATCGCTGCGCTTCGACGTCGAGCAATCAGGAATCCAAGTCCAGCTAGCGACCCCAGTACGAATCCGACGAGCATCGCCCACAACACCAATGCGACACTTGTCATGTATTCATCGGCCATCCATCCCAGATAGAGCCCCATCACCGCTGCGAGTTTGACGTCACCGAACCCCATCCCCCGTGGCGAGATCAAGTGCACAATCAGAAGGAAAACGAAGTAAACCGCTCCACCGGCAAAGGCATAGCCAATCCGAATGGGTTGCCCGACTCGAACTGATTCAACGATGACGATCAACACCGACGCGACAAACGTTGGGATAACGATTCGATCGGGCAGTCGATAACACCGCAGGTCAATTACCGAGACGGTGACCAGCATGGCTGCAAGGAGCAAGTACCCCGCGACGAACAATGGCGGCTGACCATAGAAGCGCACGCCAAGCAGTGCGAACAAGATAATCATTGCGATTCCGAGTCCGAGGTACCAGCCACCGACTCTCACACCAGGGAGCGGACGCAGCGGTTCCTTGTCGGGGACCCGATCGATCAGGACGCCACCGAACCACGCAACCGGCAATGCCACCAGGGCACACGCTGCAACAGAAATACTCACGAGGCGCGACCGTACCGGCCGCAGGGTCGTCGATCGGGTATCAGCGAGTTTTTGCTACCTAGCTGCTCAATGAGCCTAAGAACTTCAAGAGCAATTCACGGCTTATGGATTCGTCTTGTTCATCAATCCCCGCCAACGCTGCCTCGCGCTCATCTTCGGTAGTGGCTCGCGCCGCGGCGGCGACGGCTTTGGCTGCTTTCGGGCTCAGATTCGACAATTGCCGTGCGATCTCGACGGCATCACTCTCCGGTGGGTCAGCGATTGGACCCTCGGCGCCCAACGATTCAGTCAGATAGATCGGGTCCGACTCAAACCCAACCAACTCGACTGGGGCCGATGGCAAGCGACCTACCTGACTCCATCGCTCGGATTCCAGTTCGACCGATTGCGGATCGAATGAATCGATCTGCGCATCAGCAAGATCGACCGGTTCCACGATCGTTAACGGCGCGGGAGCGATGACTGACGGGCGCTCATATATGTCGGGCTCGAATGGTTCGTGGTCGGTGACCGGTGGGATAAAGGTAATCCGTTCAAAAACGGCTGGCTCAAATTGGCCGCCAAAATCGCCATCGGTTGGTGCACTCCCCAACTCGACGACGCCAAGCTCACACAAGTCATTGACCCGGCCGAGGATCGAAATCGCGTCCTGATCAAAGCGTTCGCCAAGCGCGCCCAAGTTCACGCCGTCGGCGATAGCCGCCACCATCGACCATTGGGACCGATTGAGCGTGACCGTCTTGGTGGCAAGTGTCGGTGCCAAGACCACTCGTTGGTCGAGTGAAATGTGATCAATGCCGGCGGCCTGCAGTTCACGAAATTGTTCCTCGGCTTCGAGTAGCACTTTGTCGATATCGGCTGGCACTCCTGCGTTCAAGGCGCGAATTCCTTCTTCAAACACGAACTCGCCGTGGGTCAGACCAAGGAGTTGCACGATTACCGAAACAACATCGATTGCTTCAGCGGTGAGCGACGAAACAGTTTCGACAATCAATCCGTCAGCGACCCAAATACTGGCGGTGCCTTCGTCGGCGGTGAGTTCCAGCTGACCAGATTTGCGTGCTGATGCCAATAGGCGAAGCACATCGGGAAGCGAGAAATTGTCGAGTGTGCCTTGAAGCGCCACGGAGACCTCCGAATAGTCAAAACGATAGGTCTCTATCGGCAGCTTTCAGCGTTGGGTGGAGGAATTACCCAAATTTGGACCCGCTCGCCACCAACCAGACTCCCCGAATTCACGAATGGGCCAATTACTGACCGGCATATAAGGCAGTTCGAGCAGCATTGCTCATTGCAGCGACGGGAGCAGATTGTCCGGTCCAAAGCTCAAACGCCGCTGCACCTTGGCGTACCAGCATCCCGACTCCATCAAGAGTCGAAACACCCTTCGACTCAGCCATTTCCAATAACGGTGTTCGCACGGGGTGATAAACCAAATCGACTACGAGTTGCCCCGGCCGCAAAAACTCAACGCTGATGGGGATCCCATCGCCACCCATCCCCACTGAGGTGGCATTGACGACGACATCAGCATTGCTCACGTCACCGGGCAGTCCGAGCCGGCTAACTGAACCGCCGAGAGCGGCGGCCAACTCACCGCGTTCAGCCGAACGGTTCACCACGACAATCTCGCCTGCGCCGGCATCGCTGAGGGCGAGAATCACCGCCCGAGCGGCGCCGCCCGCACCTAGCACCACGAATGAGCGGCCAACAGGATCAAACCCACCATCATGTTTGAGCGCCGCAATAAATCCAGCGCCATCGGTATTGTGACCGACTAATGCAGACCCGTCCCGAGCGATGCAATTGACCGCACCAAGCTGTTGAGCGGTTTCGCTCAGGCGGTCGAGATAGCGAACGGCTTCGGTCTTGTGGGGCATCGTCACCGATAGTCCATCGATACCGAGTGTTCGCATCGCCTCGACTGCGGCCCCCGTCGCATCCGGTGCGACTTCAAACGCGACATAGACCCAATCGAGACCGACAAAATCGAACGCAGCGTTGAAAACCGCCGGTGACAACGAGTGTCGTATGGGATCGCCAATCACTGCGGCCAGTCGCGTCGTTCCAGTCGGCATCGTCATCCCCCGAGCAGACCGAGTTGCTGAGCGCGCTTCTTTGCTTTGAGGAAGTCGTTGTAACTCGACGAAAACGTATGACTACCGTTTTTGTCGGCGAGCACGTAGTAGAGCCAATCACCGGGAGCAGGCGCCAACATCGCCTGCAACGCGTCTTTTCCCGGTGACGAAATTGGAGTCGGCGGCAAGCCGGCGACTTGGCGAAGGTTAAACGGCGATGCGGTCTTCAACTGTGACGTGGTGAGGCCCGAACCTTTGACCCCGAGCGCATATTCGAGCGACGCGTCAATCTCGAGCCGTTGTTTGGCTGCGAGGCGATTGAAAATTACCCTCGCAACTTTTGGACGGTCACCACTGACTTTTGCTTCCCGCTCAATAAGTGACGCCCCGATGACTACTTGGTAGGGGTCGAGTCCTACCGATGCTTGAGCATCATCCAGGCCAATCTCAGCGGCGACTTGCTCAAACTTGCCCACCATCTGTTCGACCACGCCTTTTTCGTCAACTGCGTTTGTCTCAAGCACTTCATACGTTGCGGGGAAAAGCAGACCTTCCAAGTTCGTACTATCGGTAGGCTCATACTTGGACCGAACCGTTTGGAATGCAGTGTCGAGCTCAGCCGCATTCATTTCCGGAAAGGTCTCAAGGATCTTGACTTTGATCTCGGCCAAGGTGAATCCTTCCGGGATCAACAGCTCGCGAGTCTTGGGTGCCAATGGGCCCTTCTTCAATCGGGCAACAACCGACGCCATCGAGTCCCGCTCAAACAGCCCGTCATAGTCACCTGCTTTAAATCGATCCACGCCCTTAAATTTCAGGTAGTACTGAAACACCAGCGCGCTGCTAATCACTCCTTGATTTTGGAGCAACGTGCCAATTTGGGCAGTACTTGTGCCCGTTGGAATGGTGAGTGCCACTGGATCACCAACTGCACCTGGTGGGTTTATTTGCCGAATCCCCCACCATCCGCCTAGCGCCGCCAACACGACGAAAACTGCAAGTAGTGCGCCGAGTCCATAGAGCGTTCGCCTCAACGCACTACGTTCCGGCGGCAAGTAGACAAACGCTTCACCGGCGTTGCCCGCCGCGTCGACGCTGGTCGCTACCGAAGGCTCGCCACCTGTTTCATGACTATCGGTCACATTGACTCATCGGAAAGGACGTGAGAATTCGACCGATTCATGTGAGCGTTATCCACTGGCGCGCTTTCCATCGAGCCAGGCTTGCAGCATGACAGCGGCGGCCACTTTGTCAATGATCCGCCTGCGGGCATCAGCTTTCATATTTCGTTCCATGAGGCTTCGGTCGGCGGACACGGTCGTGAAACGCTCATCGTAGAGCTCGACAGGCAGGTCGGTGGTGGCACCCAGACGGTGTGCCTCGGCAAGCGCCGTTTCGGCAGCTGGACCAACACTTCCGTCAAGAGAAAGCGGCAAGCCCACAACGAATCGCTCGGCACCTACTTCTTGGGCAATTTCAATGAGTCGTTGATGATCGAGCGTTTCACTTCCCGAGCGCGCTACCACTTCATAGGGCGATGCCATGAGTCCCCCTGAATCGCTCACCGCGACGCCAATGCGTTTAGAGCCCAGGTCAATCCCTAAAACTCTCATCGGGTTGCCGCGCTGGCCATCGATCCCCTCGCCCGATTCACGGGCCAAGCCAAACGCGCTAACCGAATCAATCGAGTCAACCGACGACACCGATGCCGGCGGCCACACGAACTTGGTCCAGCGCTTGATCGAGTGAGCCAGGGTCTTTTCCGCCCGCCACGGCGAGTTCAGCATTTTTGCCGGTCCCGCCTTGAACAGTTTTCGCGGCTTCCACGATGAGCTCTGACGCGTGTAGTCCGCTGTCAGCACGAACCGCGGCGACGATTGCCGCGCCGCCGCCTGCGGGCGCACCGCCGAGAATCACGGCTCGGATACCAGCCTGATCGCGAATCGCCAGCGCTAACTCGCGTAAATCGTCGCGATCCATTCCGTCGACCCTCGCCACCACAATGCCGTCGACTGCCGCTGCGACGAGTTCGGTGCTTTGTCCTCGTGCCGCTTGGCGGCGCAAGTCACGTAGTTCGTCGCGCAACTCCTTCACCTCGGACACGCGACGTTCGACTGCTTCGACCACATCGTCATCGGCAACACCCAATGCTGCCGCAACCTGGGCCAGTCGCTCGTCGACATGGCGCAGCCGCTCGACCGGACCGAAGCCAGTTACCGCCTCAATGCGCCGCATGTTCGACCCAATCGAGCCTTCACTTACGATCCGCACCAAACCAATGTCGCCGGTCGCCTTCACATGAGTACCGCCACATAATTCGGTCGAATGCGAACCCGCCTCAAGTACTCGAACGATGTCGCCATATTTGTCGCCAAAGAACGCAATCGCGCCAAGTTGCTCGGCAAAATCTTTCGTTGTTTCGTAGTGACGAACGGGTTCATTGTCGAGAATGGCCTGATTGGCAAGATTCTCGATCTGATCGAGTTCGTCGGGCGTAACCGCTTCGTAATGACTGAAATCAAAACGGAGGCGATCAGCGTCGACGAGCGATCCCTGTTGCTTGACGTGCTCTCCGAGATGCTGGCGCAGCGCCCAGTGCAGCAGGTGGGTCGCGGTGTGATTTCGACGGATTGCGTTGCGCCGATCGACGTCAATCGCCGCAACCACCTCTTGGCCTAGCAAAATCTCGCCCGAAACCACCCGAACGATATGGCGGTGCAAACCCGGGATCACATAACGAGTATCGGTGACTTCCAGCCGGCCACTGTCATTGACGATTGTTCCGGTGTCGCCAACTTGCCCGCCGCTCTCGGCATAGAACGGGCTTTTGTCTAAGACCACAGAAAGTTCATCGCCATCTTCGAATACGCCGAGCACTCGTGCCGTTACTTCAAGTGCTTCGCGACCCGTGAACTCGGTGGCACCGAATTGTTCAGCTAAGTCCTGATAACGCTCGATTTCCAAGCCGCCTGAACCACTCTTGCGGGCGTCTTTCGCGCGGCGCTTTTGTTCAGCCATCTCGACATCGAATGCGTCCTGGTCGACATCGATTCCGCGTTCCAAAGTGATCTCGCGCGTCAGTTCAAGTGGGAAGCCCAACGTGTCATGTAATAAAAATGCGGTTGCTCCCGAGAGCACCTGTCCATCGGCAAGGGCATCGAGTTCGCCATCAAGAATGGAGGTGCCTTGCTTAAGGGTCTGCCGGAAACGTTCTTCCTCTCGAGCAACAACATTGCGCACGAAATCATGGTTTTTGACCAAGTCAGGGTAAGCCTCTCCCATAACTTCGACCGTTGTGTCAACCAACGCAGGGGTAACGAGGTGGTCCACTTCAAGGAGGTACGCGTGTCTCACTGCGCGTCGAATGATTCGACGCAGCACGTAGCCGCGACCTTCGTTTGAAGGAAATACACCATCGCTTACTAAGAAGCTCATAGTTCGGGCGTGCTCAGCGAGGATGCGCAAGGACACATCGTTGGCGTCCGAACGACCAAGTATCCGTCCGGTCACCGATTGAGCAGATTCAACCAGCGGGGCCATGACGTCGATTTCCCAAACTGAATCCTTACCTTGCAATACACCGAGGATCCGTTCGAGGCCAGCACCGGTATCGATGTTCTTTTTCGGCAACTCGGTATCGACCCCGCCGACATCGCGATTGAACTGCATGAAGACAAGGTTCCAAATTTCGAGGAATCGGGCATCGCTGCCAATCGCTGGTCCGCCACCTTCGCCTTTTGCTGCACCAAGGTCGACATAAATCTCCGAACATGGTCCACATGGTCCAGGAGGACCGCCAGGCGGACCCCACCAGTTGTCGGCCCCCATTCGTTGGATCCGATCTGGTCGAACACCGACTTCATCGATCCAAATTTGCTCAGCCTCGTCGTCACTCGTGTGAACCGTGACCCAAAGTTGCTCAGGGTCCAGGCCCAATAGATTGGTAACCAAGTCCCACGCCATGGGGATTGCCTCGGGTTTGAAGTAGTCGCCGAAACTAAAATTTCCCAGCATTTCGAAAAAACTCAAATGACTGTTGTCTCGGCCTACTTCTTCAAGGTCGCTGTCCTTGCCGCCAGCACGCACACATTTTTGAACTGTCGTCGCGCGGAGATAGGGGGGCTGCTCGTCACCCAAGAAAAACGGTTTGAACGGAACCATTCCGGCAACGGTGAACATCAGGTCCGGGTCGTGGGGAATCAAACTCGCCGAGGGCACCACGGTGTGACCGCGATCGGCGAAGAAGTGCAAAAAAGCGCGTCGAAGTTCGTTAGCAGTCATCGCGTTCATGTGGTTGTCAGCTTACTGAGCGCGCCGCATGGGGCTCGCCGATGGCCGATCACGCCGGAGCGGCACGACATCACCAGCAACTTCGCCACCGCCAAGCCGGCGCATGCCACTGGGCCGCGAATCGAGTTCGGCCTCTATCCGAAGCTCGGCATCAATCATCGCTGCTCGGCCCTCCCACATCGCACTACGCACCGATTTACCAATTGCGCTTGTGGCCGTTCTAGCCCCCTCACCGAGGGATCGTGCGGTATCCACAAGCGTGTCAGCCACACGATCTGGAGCCAACTTTCCGCGAACTTCACGTAACCGGACATAGCTATAGACGCTGGCACCCGCCCCACTCGCTGCACCAACCGCAAACCAAATAGTGCGCTTAAACACGTAAGGCTCCTCGAACGAACATCACGCTGCATCTTTCTTCGCGACAGACTTTCGGGTTATCGCTCGGCGCGCAACACTTCTTCGAGTCCGTAGTCGCCTCGACTTTCGCCGGCGCTCGCCTTCAGATGGTCGACCGGTGAGTGCGCGGGTGCCGCGTCCTACGCCACGACCAAACGCCACCACTCGAATCACCGGTGCTCGAAACGCGAGGTAGCCCAATCGAGTGGCCGAATCCACCGTTGCCGAAATGGACTCTGCAGCATCGAGCAAGTCGTCGACGCGCTCAACCTCCAGTCCTGCCTGGCGCACTGTCGCCCGCAATTCAGCCATCAGTGGCATCGCTTCAGACCGTACCTGTTCGAGTGTGGCTTGTGCATCTCGAATCGCCCGCAATAACGATTGCACCAAAAGCGCAAGCGCGATGATTGCCACGATCATCACAAGAGTAATAACCATCGCGGCTAAATCACTCGCGGTCATCGAGTGAACTCCCTACCGGTTCGACTGCTCGCCCGACTGCCAACGGTCATGGCGCGACCCTAGCCAATGTGCGCCACTCAACCCTTCACTACCTGGATCGCGAGCACTACCTGGACCGAGAGATTGCGAATCACTCGTCAGGTGATGTCGATGGGAACTTCCAGGCCTTCATTCGCTCGCCAACTTCTTTTTCTGCTCCGTGTGTCGACGGCTCGTAATACACATTCCCTTCCAGCTCACTGGGGCGGTATTGCTGGTTCACCCAGCCAGCAGCATGGTCATGGGGATAGTCATACCCGGTCCCGTAGCCAAGACTTTTCGCACCCTGATAGTGGCCGTCTCGCAGGTGATTGGGAACTTCGCCAGCACCTCGCTCACGCACGTCGGCGCGGGCGCGGCTTAAACCGATGGTGACTCGATTGGATTTCGGGGCGGTTGCCAGGTGCACAACAGCATGGGCAAGATTGAGTTGCGCTTCAGGGAGCCCTACAAATTCGACTGCATGTGCCGCGGCATTCGCGACTAACAAACTCATCGGATCGGCTTCACCAATGTCTTCTGAAGCCAAGACCACCAGACGCCGAGCCACGAACCGAGCATCCTCGCCCGACTCAAGCATGCGGGTGAGCCAATACAAACCCGCGTCCGGATCTGATCCACGAATACTCTTGATGAACGCGCTGATGACGTCATAATGATCATCACGCCCATACCGAAGCGCTTTGGTTCCCAACGCTGCTTCGGCATCAGTCAACGTCACAAATGGAGGTTCCGAGCGCTCGTGGGCCAGCGCGATCGCAACTTCAAGACTGGTCAAACAATGTCGACCATCGCCCGCAGCGCGTTCAACCAAATGAGCTAACGCGTCATCGGCGATCGTCGCGCCTTCCGCGGCTAAACCTCGGTGCAAGAGTGTCGACACGGCATCGGGGCTCAGGGGTTCGAGTCGGAACAACGTCGAACGAGATAACAGCGGCGGATTCACTTCGAAGAACGGATTCTCGGTTGTGGCGCCTACCAAAACGAGTAGTCCCGACTCTACTGATGGCAACAGCGCGTCCTGTTGCGCTTTGTTGAACCGATGCACCTCGTCGAGAAACAAGATCGTTCCTTGATCGCGCTGACCCAGACGTTCATTCGCGCCCTGGGCTACTTCGCGCACGTCTTTTACGGTCGCGGAAACAGCCGACAATTGGACATAAGCCTTCGATGTCGTATGGGCAATCAACTGCGCAAGGGTGGTCTTGCCCGTACCGGGAGGTCCCCACAAAATAACTGACGACAGTCGATCGGCCTCGATGAGGGTACGCAATGGCTTGCCTCGGCCCAACAGATGTTCCTGACCGACAACCTCGTCGAGCGTTGACGGTCGCAGTCGTGCCGCCAGCGGTGCTTGGCGGGTAAGGCGATCTTCGGCTGCCGCAGCGAACAGGTCCTGGGGACTTCCATTTCCCGACATGAGCGCGAGGCTACCGGCTACCCCTTGATCACCGAAGGTGTCACTATGAGTCCCATGAATGGGTTGGTCGTTTCATCGCAACTTTGGCACGCACTATCTCGAAACCCAAGTGAATCATTCAGCACAGTCGCCGTGCTCCCGGCTCCGGTGGCGATGCTTTTTTGGGTGTGGGTCTTTGGATCGCTTGGTGCGTTCATCTATCGGCGCGTCAAACGGCCAAACCCCACTCCTGATGACGATCTCGCTGCCGAAGTCGATATTGATATCGATATTGCTGCCGCTGTTGATGCCGATCAGCCGACCGCACCAATCATCGATCCAAACTCCGGGCGCACTGGTTTATTCGCGCCGAAGCAGGTTGCGGCATCTCCGCCAAGTCCCAAACGCATTCCAGTAGCGGACGCGCTCACCGGAATCGCCATGCCCAGTGGCCTTGCACCAAGTGTGGACCCGACCCGAGCGATTCCCGATCCATTTCGGGTTTCATTTCTCACACGCGACGCCGATGCTGCGGCGGTCGGATCAGCGATTGGCGATGAACTCGAGCGGTTGGGCTTCGTGCTTTCCAGTACCTCGGAAACCGTATTGCGGGCACGCAAAGGCGACATCGACATAACGGTGACGTTGTATCCCGAGCCTTGGACCGCGACCCGCGGGCTCGACCGCGTTTTTCCAATTGCCACGCAAGGATCAGTTGGCTTGGAATTCTCAACCTAAATCGTTGGCAAGATGCGAAGGCCCAGTTCGAGAAGTTGCGACGACTCGATTGGCGACGGCGCCAACGTAAGAGGGTCAGAACCCGATTGCGTTTTGGGGAACGCGATGACTTCTCGAATATTTTCTTCACCAGCTAGCAGCGCCACTAAACGGTCGATTCCGAACCCGAACCCGGCATGCGGCGGCGCGCCAAACTGAAATGCATCGAGCAGAAAACCGAACTTGCCTTTCGCTTCTTCAGGGCCAATTCCCAGCAAATTGAAAATCTGCGACTGAATGTCCGACCGATGAATTCGCACGCTGCCAGACCCAAGTTCCCAACCGTTCAAGACAAGGTCATAGGCCTGGCTGCGAATCTTCAGCAGGTCCTCGGGGTCAGAACTTTCGAGCAGATGCCAGTCGTCTTGGTGCGGCATCGTAAATGGATGATGGGCCGAAATCGGTCGGCCGTCCTCGGCGATTGATTCAAATAATGGGAAGTCGACCACCCACAAAAAGTGAAAACCGCCATCGCTCACTCGGGGTCGACCGAGTTCAAGCCGCAGAAGCCCCAGCACATGGCGCGTTCGAACGCGGGTGTCGGCGACGATGAGTACGAGGTCGCCCGGCTCTACTTCGAGCGCGGATGCCACGCCGGCCAATTCGGCTTCGCTGAGAAACTTGGCGACCGGCGACTGCAAGGTCGGAATCGACGTATCGCCGACGCCACCTTCAACCCGCATCCACACCAAGCCTTTGGCACCCCAAAGTTTCGCTTGCTCGGTGATTTCGTCGAGTCGTTTGCGCGTCATTTCAGCGCCACCTGGAACCCGAATGCCCTTTACGCACGGCGCTTTGAATGCGTTGAATTCGGTGGTTGCGAAAACCGGCGTTAACTCGACGAGTTCCATCGCGAAACGCACATCTGGCTTATCGCTACCGAAGCGCTCTTGTGCTTCGAGCCACGTCATCTGTGGAAACATCGCCGATCCGAGGCCGACCGAATCAGGACGCGATCCTGTCGCAACCTCAGTTGCAAGCGCGACCGCTTCAGAGATGAACGCCAGCACCTCGACTTGGCCGACGAAACTTGCCTCGACATCGAGTTGGGTGAACTCAAATTGCCGATCGGATCGCAAGTCTTCGTCGCGCATGCATCGAGCAATCTGGTAGTAGCGATCTACCCCACCCACCATGCACAGTTGCTTGAATAGCTGAGGACTTTGAGGAAGTGCATAGAACATCCCGGGTGATAAACGAGACGGAACGACGAAATCTCGTGCACCTTCGGGCGTAGATGCAATCAGCATTGGTGTTTCGATCTCAGTGAAACCTTGTGATTCCATTGCCTTACGAAGCGCGCTGTTGACGCTTGCGCGTAGGCCAAGGTTCCTCTGCATCCGATCAGAACGAAGGTCGAGATAGCGATGGCGAAGTCTGATGGTCTCATCGACTTCGACCCGATCATCGATCTGAAACGGCAACGCGTCCGACGTACTCAACACCTCAACGTCACAAGGAGCCAGTTCAATCTCGCCTGTCGCAACATTGGCATTCGCGGTTCCATCGGGCCTACGTCGAACGACACCAACAACTCGCACGACGTATTCGTGTCGAAGGTCGTGGGCATTTGCCACGACACATTGCACGATTCCGGTGCGGTCTCGGACGTCGATAAACGCGAGGTGTTCGCCGTGTTCGCGACGGCGAGCGACCCATCCGCAAACTGCGACCGTCCGACCGATATCCGATTCGGTAAGGGTGCCGGCGTAGTCGGAGCGCATCGGCCCATTGACCACTTTGGAATCAAATGCACTTGACTGATCGGTACCGGAAGTCACTGGGTTTCCTCAACTATTTTGGACGATGTTTCGGCTACGAGTTGCTGGATGAGTCCGACCACGTCGGTACTGGAGTTCGCCATGACGTCGGATCCTCCATCGGTTTGTCGAACGCTGATGTCTTGACCTTCACGATCATCACGTGGCCGAATCGTCACCGTCATGAGCGCGTTTGATCGGCGCGCCTGTTTTTCCTGAGATTTAAATGCGCCGCCGCCGAAGGCACGATCGGCACTTATGCCTTGACGTCGCAGATCAAAGGTGAGATCTCGTGCCGCTTGCCCTCCAGTTAGGTCAATCACGAACACATTGACGCGTGGCTCGGGCACATCGAAGACTCCCTCGGCATCGCAAGCGGCGAGGATTCGTTCAATGCCGGTTCCAAATCCGATTCCGGGAGTCGATTGACCGCCCAACGATTCAACGAGTCCGTCGTAACGACCGCCGCCACCGATCGCGCTTTGTGCACCGCCGATGGCTGCGCTCTGAAACTCGAAGGCCGTATGGGTGTAATAGTCGAGACCGCGCACGAGACGCGGATCGACTCGATATTCGATTCCCAGGGCACCCAACCCCTGTTGTACTCGTTCAAAGTGTAAAGCCGCGGGTCCCGAAAGATGATCGACCAGCAGCGGCGCATCAGCAACGACTACCTGGCTCGCTATCCGTTTCGTATCCAAAACTCGCATGGGGTGCTCGCTGACTTTTGACTGATCGTCAGGGTCCAATTCGTTGATCCGGCCGGCAAGAAACGTCCGAAGTCGCTCGACGTAACTCGATCGATCGGCAGGAGTGCCAATGGAGTTGATGGCGAGCTTCACCTCGGCGAGTCCGAGTCCCCGATAGAAATCCGCGAGCAGCGCGATGATCTCGACATCAAGATCGGGATCGTCGCTACCGATTGTTTCAACGCCCAGTTGGTGATGCTGGCGATACCGGTTCGCTTGGCCCTTTTCGTAGCGGAAACTCGGAGCGGCGTACCAGACCTTCCACGGAGGTAGTGGACGGTGTTGCACATAGGCACGAACAACCGATGCCGTGCCTTCTGGACGTAAAGCAAGATGACGGTCGCCCTTGTCGACGAAGTCGTACATTTCCTTGCGCACAACATCGGTGCCTTCGCCGACTCGACTGAATACATCAAAGTCTTCAAACATCGGACTCAGGATCAACCTGAACCCGGCCGCCTCGACGTGGGTCGCGAACCTTGCAATCAACGCCTCCCAGCGGGTCGATTCTGGCGGAAGCACGTCACGGGTGCCCTTGGGTGCCTGAAACGGACCGCTTCGCGTCGTGCGAGCAACGATCGGTCCGCTGTCGTCATCAAGGGTGGGCACCGCTCCAAACTAGTGGCATGCACTTAGAAGGATGGAACCAATAGGTCGGAGCAAGCCACGTTCTGTGCAAGCACACCACTGGGTCAAAACGAAAACGACAAATGGGGGCCACCGCATTCGCGGTGACCCCCATCCGCCGATGCTTCAGCCCGTTGTATCTGGTGTCTGCGGGGCCTGGTTCGAATCGGCGGCCGGGGGAGGTCCGTCGGGTCCGGGGCCACGTCGATCACCAGCAGCGGGAGGAAGATTGTTGACCATGTGCGTCACCCTGGTGACGACATCGGCTTTCTTTTCATCGGCTTGCGCCTGAGTGATCTTGCCATTGGCGACTGCTTCGTCGATGCGGCTATTAGCTGCGGTGACCATCGCATTGATCACCGTTTGCACCTCAATGCCCTTTGCCGCAGCAACTTGAGCGATGGTCTGGCCGCCATCGAGAGCTGTATGTAATTCCTCGGCCGTCATGCCAAGTGCCGACTGCACCGCTTCCATATTCGGCGCGCCTTTGCCACCGGGACCGCCCGGACCATCGTGACCGCCGCGCCCTTGCGGGTGTGCCGGCTTCGCCGACTCAATCGCGTGGCCCACCGCGTCAGCTTGGCTCTGATTGATAGTCCCGTCGCCGACCAGCTTATTAAGGGCATCGGTCATCCACGGCGGAGCTACGGCAGAGGTGACTGCGGTAGCAGCGGTCGCGACGCCCGGCACGAGCACAGCTGCGCCTGCCGCACCGCCGACTACGAGAGTTGCAGCAAGTGCAGCGGCTGCGATTCGTTTATGCATCAGGGGGATCCTTTCGATTGGGCCTCGACGATCGGGGCACACCATCACTTTCGCCGCCCGAAGTAAGAACCACCTTGGAAAGCATTAGGAGCTCACGAAGAGTTTCGCAGGCGCGACTAACTCGACTTAGGCGAAGTTAAGGCCGTTAGTTGCCGCTGGGTGCAACCCCACTGCGGTTTGCGGTCTTGCTAACCCGTAAATGCGGGTGTTGCCGCGACGGCGGCAACCTCAGCGGGTGCGGCAGTGGTCGTGGGCGCAATCGTGGTTGTGACTTCTGCGGTCGTTGTGGTTGTCGGCTCCGCTGATGCGAAGCTGAACACTGACGCTGCCGGCGGATCAGCAAGCCCCGGATAATCGGCCGGAATGGAGCTATCCCACTGAATCGTTGCATGCCCTGGCACCAACGCGCGACTCAGCACCATTTCGACGTCACCCGGCGCAGCCGGAGGCTGCCACAATGCATCAGATACGACACTTAAGGCGTCAATGCCGGTTCCCGATACCAGCACGGTCACTGTCTCGAAATCGTTGGCGTCAACTGTTGCGACCGTAATTGTTTGCGCCACGTTGTCAACGTCAACACTGACCGACCCACCCCAGCCGCAAGGATTGGAGGTGATTTCACTTGGACCACCAGTCAGTTCCGGGCCAACACCAACCGTCACATTTGTCACTGAAAACACCATTGGACCATCACCACAGCGGCCTGACGGCAGATCCATGCTGACCGTGATTGACACGGTGGCCGGTTCGACTACCGCATTCGCCGACGCGTTGGCGACGAACGGCGCAAGCGCCAATGCAATAACGGGTACGAGCAACAGTTTTTTCACAAAGACTCCTGGTTCAATCGTCATCATTGCGGGCGAGGTTAGTGCCTGACAACCGCGTCGATCAATGATCCCGATTTGCTTATCAACTCAATCCCGAGTCGATTACCCGCCGCAGTCGTCGGTCACAACTGACCACCCTCAACCGGGCCTCAACCTGATCACCGTCACGCCGAAGCCATACCTGGATCTGCGTCAGCTGCCGTGACCCGGCAGCACTCGATAGGCGTCGTAAATGCTATCGATCTGTTTGATGGTCGAGATCAGCGAATCCAGATGAGTCGGATCGCCAAGCTCGAAATCGAATCGCATCTTCGAGATACGGTCAGAACCGGTGCCCGTGTTGCAAGCGATGATGTTCACGTGAGCATCAGCCAGCGCAGAACTCACGTCACGCAGCAAACGCGCTCGGTCAAGCGCCTTGACTTCGATTGAAGCCACAAAACTACCGGTGCGCTCTTCGTCCCATTCGACCTCAATGAGGCGATCTCCCTGACCCATAGACAATGAAACTGCATTGGAACAGTCAGACCGATGCACCGAGACCCCTCGGCCTCGGGTGACGAACCCCATAATTTCATCACCAGGCACCGGAGTGCAGCAGCGCGACAGCCGAACCATGACATCGTCGAGCCCTTCGACGTGAATACCCGAACTACTCGAACCATGACGACGACTCCGACGGGTCGGCTCCCGAACCGTGATCGAAAGTTGCTCATCTTGCGCTGGGTCTATGTCCTGCAGATGATGGCGAATGCGCTCCGCAACCGATTTCGCCGAAACATGATTCTCGCCAATGGCTGCCTTTAACGCATCGAGGTCGACATAGTTCATCGACGCCGCTACTTCATGGAGCGTCTGGGACTTTTGAATCTTCTGAACCGGCAGGCCCTCTCGTCGCATCGCGGTAATGAGCTCGTCGGCTCCAGTTTCGATCGCATCCTCGCGTCGCTCACGAGATTGCCACTGACGGATCTTGTTTGCCGCCCGATGGGTGTATACAAATTTGAGCCAGTCCTGCGATGGACCCGAGCTATTGACTTTCGACGTGATGACCTCGACTGAATCCCCCGAAATCAGCACCGAATCAAGCGGTACTAAGCGCCCATTTACTCGCGCTCCAATGCAGGAATGACCCACTTCGGTATGGATTGCGTACGCGAAGTCGACCGTCGTCGAGCCGACTGGCAACGTGATGACACGGCCCTTGGGGGTGAAAATGAACACTTCGTCTTGGTCTAAATCGATCTTCAAATTCGCCATGTATTGCGAAGGGTCACTGGTCTCTTCTTGCCAATCCACGATCCGGTTCAACCAGGCCAGATCAGCTGACGATGTGTCGTCGTCTTTGTAATTCCAGTGAGCGGCAACTCCATTTTCGGCCCGAGCATGCATTTCGAGCGTGCGGATCTGCACCTCTAGTGGCTTGCCTTGCGGACCGATCACCGTCGTATGCAACGACTGATACAGATTGAATTTCGGCATCGCGATGTAATCCTTGAACCGCCCTTGCACCGGTTTCCAGGTGGCGTGAATAGAACCGAGTGCGGCGTAGCAGTCTTTCACCGTCGCCACCACGACGCGAATACCAACCAAGTCAAAGATGTCGTCGAATTCTTTTCCCTTGACGACCATCTTTTCGTAGATGCTCCAAAGGTGCTTCGGCCGGCCCGTCACAGCTCCGTCAATATGGAGTTCCTTCAAACGCTCGCGAACGTCTTCAAGAACCTGGGTCAAATAAATATCTCGCTCCGGCGAACGCGTTGCCACCATATGGTCGATTTCGGCATAACGCTTCGGATGCAATGCGGCGAAGCAGAGATCTTCGAGCTGCTGCTTCATCTCCTGCATTCCAAGTCGGTGCGCGAGTGGCGCATAAATATCGAGCGTCTCTTGGGCGGTGCGCTCTTGTTTCCACGCCGGCATTGCGGCAATCGTTCGCATGTTGTGCAAACGGTCCGACAGTTTGATGATCAAGACCCGCAGGTCTTTTGCCATCGCAACCAACATCTTGCGCATGGTTGCCGCTTGCTGAGCCTCCTTCGAATCAAACTTGAGGCGATCTAACTTGGTGACACCGTCGACAATCGCCGCGACGTCTTCACCGAACAGTGCAGTGAGGTCGTCGAGAGTTATGCCCGTGTCTTCGACTGCATCGTGCAGCAACGCGGCCGAAACCGTGACGTCATCGAGTCCAAGCTCGGCAACGATCTTCGCTACCGCAACTGGGTGCTGGACATACGGCTCACCCGATTTACGGGTCTGCCCCAAATGGGCATCGCGTGCCAACTCGTAAGCCTGAATGATTCTCGCCGTTGAATCCTTCGGATGCCGTTCACGAAAGGCGTCGATCAGCGGCGCGATCTCCTGCGAATGCGGCGCGACATGGCGGCGCCATGGCAAGACTCGATCGACGGTGGCCACGCTCGGTCGCTGCTCCTTCGTGGGGGCCGGACCCCTCTAGTGTGCCCTACGCTCGCACCAACAACGACACCAAGGCTTCACACTCCTTAGTTTTAAGCGATCCAGATCACGTCCAGACCACCCAGTCTCAGCGGGTCTTGCCCTTCTTGCGGGGGCGAGGCGGAATCACGCCCGCCGCCGGGGCCAACGACTGACCATCGCTTGAATCGCTCGCATTGTCACCGGCAACCGATCCGCCGGACGAAACTGCGGCCCGAGCTGCCGCCGAACGCCCGGTCGTATAGCCGACGCCGCCTGATCCAAGTCGGGCTGCTAACGCCTTGTTCTTCGGTTCACGTTCTTTGAGCCAAACCACGATTGGTGCGGCGACAAAAATCGATGAATACGCACCCGAAATCATGCCAACCAGCAGCGCGATCGAGAACTCTTCAAGAGTGACTGCACCCAAAATGCCGGCGCCAACTACCAGCATTGAAATAACCGGAATCACCGCGACCACCGAAGTATTGACCGACCGCAGTAGCACCTGATTCATCGACAGCGAGCTCAAATCGGTGAACGTCATCCGCGAGGTCAATCCAGGTCGAGCCTGATTCTCTTTCACCTTGTCGAACACCACGATGGTGTCGTAAATCGAATACCCAAGGATGGTTAAGAACGCGATAACCGTAGGCGGTGTCACCTCAAGTTGGAACACCGAATACACGCCGACGCTGATCACGACGTCATGGATCATGGCGAGGACCGCAGCAACAGCCATTTTCCATTCGAGGCGAATAGACAAGTACAACAAAATGACCGCAAGGAAGAACACCAGCGCCCGTTCGGCCGACTTGGTGATCTCCTTTCCCCACGAAGGGCCAACGGTACTGACGCTTACGTCACCTACTTCAACACCGGCCAGGGTCGCGAGGGTCTCGGCTACCTGGGCTTGTTTTTCAAGCGAACTCGCTGGCTCCTGCACACGCAAGATGTCAGTACCGACTTGTTGAATCTTTGCTCCACCCGACCCCACTCCGTCGAGTGCTGATCGAGCCTCAGTAACCGACACCCCAGGCGCTTTGACTTCCCAAGAGATGCCGCCCTCAAAGTCGATCCCAAGATTCAACCCGCGGGTGAACAACGACAGGACGCTGATGACAATCAGGATTGCCGACAGGATCAGGCCTCTGCGCCACCACTTCTTAAAGTTGATGTCATTTTCACCCCGGTAAAGGCGACCGAGACTGCTCATGATTCACCTCCGGTTGAAACCGTTACGTGATTTGCGACCGCGTTTTTGGGTTCGAGCATTGGCACCGGCAATCCGAATTGGCCTGGGTGCTCTGCGCATCGCTTCGAGTTCGTTGCCCATCGAACCACTGGTCGCATATAGAAGTAGGACGTGATCAGATCGAGCACTGTCGAAAGACCGAGATAGAGGGCAAACCCTCGCACTGCACCGACAGTCAAGAAATACAGCAACGCAGCGCCGATCACCGACGCTCCATCAGCGGCGACAATCGTGCTCCAAGCTGATGCAAATGATTTATCGATAGCGGCACGGACGGTACGGCCGGAACGAACGTCTTCTTTGAGATGTTCGTAATAGACAACATTGGAGTCAAGCGAAACACCGATGGACACGATGATGCCGGTGATGCCTGCCAATGTCAGCGCCAGGCCCACGCTCGAACTCAGATAGCAAAGCAACCCCCAAAGGATCGAACCTTCGATCAGTAGTTTCACCATCGCCAACACGCCCAAGAACCGGTAGAAGGCAATCATGTATAAGCCAACGAGAATGAATCCGACCAGACCAGCAACCAAACCGGCATGAAGCGCATCTCGTCCGAGCGTGGCTGAAACGCTTTCAGTCTGCTGCGGGAACAAGACCACGGGTAACGCGCCATAGCGCAATGCCGTCGCAATATCTTTGGCGTCGCCTTCGGTGTAATTGCCCGAAATGGTGATCTGATCACGAGCAAAACTCGCAACCTTGATGCTAGGTGCGGTCAAAACTTGATTGTCCAACACCACGGCGAGGCGACCAGTCGGACACGTCGCTGAAGCCGGATTGCACTGCCCGGCAGCGGTGTTGAATTTGTCGATCCCATCAACACCGCTTTTGAACACGGGCCGAATTTCCCATTTGCCAGATTGATCAAGCCCAGCCGACGCCGACTCAAGAGATGAACCCTCAACTACCACTGGGCCGAGTTGGTAGATGGCGATCGTTTGTTTGGTCTTGGGATCAACTTGAGGCAGGACCACGGTTGCTTCGGGCGTGATTTGATCGGCTGGCGTCAACGGCGGGGCTGACGAAGTTGCTGTTTGCGGTGTCGCCGTTGCCTGTGGCGCTGAGGTTGTTGCCGTCGCATCGGAAGGCAACGAGGCGGTCAGGCCCCCCGTCGAATCAGTTGTGGCTGGGGCTTGTGCTGTTTCGAATGCTGCCGCGCTTTCACCCTCGACCCACTTCGTCGTGGCCCGCATACCCTGTTGGCTCGTGTCGGTCGAACCCGAAGTGCTGGGCGGAGTCGCACCATTGCCCGATGCATCAGTGGTCGAAGTGTCACCTGGTGCAGTGTCAGGTGTCGTCGAGTCCGTCGACGAGGTTGTATCAACCGCTACTGGCGCGGGATACTCCGCCAGCACCGGTCGGAACTGCAGCGCTGCGGTTTGACCAACAAGGTCAAGTGCGCGTTGTTTGTCCTTCACCCCAGGGATTTGCACCAGCACGTTGGATCCCTGACGAGAAATATCTGGCTCAGCCACGCCGAGTGCGTCGACGCGGCTGCGAATAATTTTGATTGCTTGATTGAGCGTGTCTTCAGAGATCGCCGGGTCGCCGGGCTTTTTACATTCCTGCGGATTCGACGGTGAGGCCGGACACAACACCAGCGAAACCCCGCCTTGGAGATCGAGGCCCAGCAAGGGCCGATCTCCCGAAACGATGGTGTAGGTGAATGCAAAAATCGCCACCAAAACGATGACGAGTAGTCCGCCAAGTCCGCGACGGGCTCGCTTTCGGGAGGCCATAAGTCAGTCCTCAAGACGGTCTGACGCGTGAACGTCAACCGCAGGGTCGTAGGGCGAATTCTGGGGCACTTCTCGATCAATCGTGATTGCGACGGCTTGGCGCGCAACTTTGATAACTGTTCCGGTCGCTACCTCAACCAGCACGTAGTCATCCTCGACGACAACCACCGTTCCAAATATTCCCCCGCCAGTCATCACGTTGTCGCCCGCGGCCAAGGACGCCACGACTTCTTGATGTCGACGTGCCTCACGTTGTCGAGGTACAGCGAGCAACGCCCACATCGCTGCGAGCACTAATAACACGATGATGAATGCAGGAGTCATGGGGTTCCAGGTTCGCGGACCGAAGTTGCAGCAGAGTAGTCCGAGTTAGCCACCCAACGGGACCAGCCCGCAGGAGAGGTCCTGCCCTTCCTCAGCCCCAGACCGACCAAGTCTCGAGTCGAAGTTGCTCAAAAGTGCCTGCACGAATCGCATTGCGAGCCCGCTTCATGAGGTCGAGGGTCCAGTGGACGTTATGAATAGTCAGCAGGCGAGCCACCGAAGGCTCTCCCACTTGAAACAAGTGGCGAAGATAGGCCCGCGACCAGCGGGCACAAACCGGGCACGAGCAACGCACATCTAGCGGTGCGTCGCTACGGGCATTTGCGGCGTTTTTCACATTCAAACGGCCCTCATCAGTCAACACGGTGCCATGCCGAGCCGCGCGAGTCGGCATCACGCAATCAAACATGTCCACTCCCCGAGCAATCGCTTCGATCAAGCTCACTGGATCGCCGACGCCCATCAAATAGCGCGGTTGGTCGACCGGAAGAATTGCCGTGACAACTTCGAGCGCTGGCAGCATCTGCTCACGTGGTTCCCCCACTGACAGTCCGCCGATCCCATAGCCATCAAACCCGATTTCGACAGTCCGTCGAGCACTTAATGAGCGCAGCTTCTCATCAACACCGCCTTGCACGATCCCAAACTGAGCCTGATTGCGCTGCACTTGCGACGCAGATTCAATTCGGCCCGTGAGAAAAGCCCTGCGCGCGCGTTCAGCCCACTGCGCGGTTCGTTCCACTGCTTGACCGACAACATCGACACTTGACGGCAATGGCGGACACACGTCGAGCACCATCTGAATGTCGGCACCCAGATCTCTTTGCACCTCAACGGCCGCTTCCGGAGTCAGGTGGTGCAGGCTGCCGTCATAGGTCGATTTGAATGTTGCTCCGTCGTCGGTGACTTTTGGTTCAAGCGAAAACACCTGGAACCCACCGGAATCGGTCAGTACGTGACGATCCCAAGCCATAAATCCATGCAAGTCGCCCATCTCGGCAATGAGTTGCGCCCCTGGCCGCAACATCAGGTGATAGGTGTTCGCCAACATGATCTCGACACCCAGTGCCTCGAGATCGATCGATGACAATGTCCGAACGCTGGCGCGGGTGCCCACAGGCATGAAGACAGGGGTTTCAAACGTGCCTCGAGCGGATCGAACTCGGCCGGCACGCGCGTTGCCATCCGTCGCGTCGAGCTCAATGTTCAACACGCGATCGCTCACTGATGCGCCTCGTTTGACAACGCGTTCCAACGATCTTTTCGGGTTAACACCATGGCATCGCCAAACGACAAAAATCGGTAGTTGCCGTCAAGCGCAACACGATACAGATCACGCCATCGCGGACCGGCAAACGCATCGACCATAACTAGCAGTGACGAACGCGGTAGGTGAAAATTGGTCACCAATCGGTCAACGATCTGAAACCCGAAACCCTCGGCAATAAAAAGCTCGGTTGATCCATCACGGTTCCCTGTGGCAGCGGCACTCTCAAGAGCACGTACAACCGTTGTACCAATAGCGACGACGTTGTTCCCATCGAGATGCGCTCGCTCGCAGGCGGCGAGCGTCGCGGCCGGAACCGAATAGCGTTCGCTATGCATCCGATGATCTTCGATGCGCTCTGATTCAATCGGCCGAAACGTACCAAGGCCAACGACTAGCTCGACCTCGGCCACCGAAATGCCGCGTCGAGCTAGACCGGCAAAGACTTCAGGGGTGAAATGCAGCCCTGCCGTTGGCGCTGCTGAGGAATGGGCACGGTGAGGATCGGCGTAGATTGTCTGATAGCGATCGGGGTCATCGAGCTGCGCTGTGATGTATGGCGGTAACGGCATCTCCCCTAAAAAGTCGATCGCTTCGATCAAGCTGATACCGGTCGAGACGAGTGAAACCAAGCGCACTCCGTCACCGAGGTCGTTACCCACTTCGACTCGGAGCACGCCCCCGTCAAACTTGCTAGTCAAGACCGAGCCGGGTGGAAGTCTTTTTCCCGGACGCACCAGCGCCTCCCATGAGCCCGAGTTGGCGTCAGCAGATAGCCGCTCGAGCAACAACACCTCGGCTGCTCCCCCGGTGTCTTTTCTCAATGAAAGCCTTGCCGGCATGACTCGAGTCGTATTGATCACCACGACATCGCCCGGATTCAAATAATCGGCCAGCTCCCGCATGCGGGCATGTACGACCATCTCACCCGTCGCCACCTGAGTAATTGGCCCTCGATCGACTAAGAGACGAGACGAATCACGTGGGTCAACCGGATGTTGCGCGATACGCGCCTCGGGCAGTTTGTAATCAAACGAGGCGGTATCCACGATCGAACACTAGAGCCAGCTTGGACGAACCTCAGCCGAAGAGGTTCGCTCCATCGTCGGTAGCCGACATGGACGCAGTCGCGGGCGCGACCAAACCCAAGTGAGCCCACGCTGCCGGTGTTACGACGCGACCGCGCGGCGTTCTCATTAACAATCCTTGCTGAATCAAAAATGGTTCGTAGACATCCTCGACTGTCTCAGTTGGCTCACTCACACTGATCGCCAAGGTCGATAATCCAACCGGCCCCCCACCGAAGCGCTCAGCGATCGACGACAAAATGGCACGGTCAACTTTGTCGAGGCCGAGTTCATCGACACCAAAGAGTTCTAGCCCTTCGTTCGCAGTGGTTACATCAATCGTGCCGTCACCACGAACCTCTGCGAAATCGCGGACCCGACGCAACAGACGATTTGCAATCCGCGGTGTGCCACGAGCGCGCCTTGAAATTTCGCGCGCCCCCGATGGATCAACCTCGACACCAAGGATGCCAGCGGCACGCACCACAATTAGTTCAAGATCGGCCGGAGTGTAGTAATCCAACCTGGCCACCAACCCGAATCGATCGCGCAGCGGACCCGTGATCAGACCGGTGCGCGTCGTCGCGCCAACCAAAGTAAACCTCGGCAAATCGAGTCGAATCGAGCGGGCGGCAGGGCCTTTACCCAACACGATGTCGAGTTGAAAATCTTCCATTGCCGGATAGAGAACCTCTTCGACGGCGCGCGACAGTCGGTGAATTTCGTCGATGAACAACACGTCGCCTTCATCGAGGCGAGTAAGGATCGCGGCAAGGTCACCGGCGCGGTCAAGCGCTGGGCCCGACGTGATTTGCAGGCCGACACCCATCTCGGCGGCAACGATTCCTGACAGCGTGGTCTTGCCCAGACCGGGCGGCCCAGCAAAGAGCAGATGGTCGGCAGGCTGTCCACGTCGCCTCGCTGCTTCAAGGATGATCGCCAAGTGATCTTTGAGTTCTGCTTGCCCGACGAATTCGTCAAGTCGCCGTGGCCGAAGCCCACCTTCGTCGCTCAACGGGTCGCCAACTGAGGCAGTCGGGCCACGAAGTAATTCTTCGTCGTCATGCGCACTCGGTTCGGGACTTAAAAGTTCGTCACGCACGGCGCATCAACTTGTTGCCAATCGCTGCAATGCCTCTTTCAATAGCGCAGCCGTATCGTCGTCGTCAGACATATCGCGTGTAACCGCAGCCACTTCGTCGGGCTGATAGCCAAGATTGGCGAGTGCTTCGCGCACATCTGACCGCGCCGATCCGCGTCGCGGCGATGCGCTCGATGCAGGAGCACCCACGGACTCCATTGCCGGCAGGTTCAACCGAGATTTCAACTCAATCAATAATCGCGCTGCAGTCTTTTTCCCCACGCCCGGGACCAAACACAATGCATCGAGATCATCCTCGGCGACCACCATGGCCAATGCCGCTGGCCCGTGTACCGACAAGATTGCGAGCGCAAGTGCGGGTCCTACGCCGTGGGCCCCAAGTAACGACTCGAAGCCGTCTCGTTCGTCACGAGTCAAAAAGCCAAACAGCGTTTGAGCATCCTCGCGAAGATGGTGATGGATATAGACGAATACATCGCTTCCGAGTTCGCCGAATTCGACCACCGTGGTTGGCGTGACCGTCACCCGGTATCCGACACCGGCAACTTCAATCACGACTTCGCCTGCCGGCGACATGGAACGGTCGGTTAACTGTCCTCGGAGCGAACCAATCATCGGACGCCTTTGGTCGCCACAGCTGCCGCCCGCGCCATTGGCGCCATCGCCAAGTGACATAAGGCCAACGCCGCTGCGTCGGCAGCGTCGGGCGGTTCCGGGACTTCTGCGAGATCGAGAAGCATCTTCACCATGTGTTGCACTTGTTCTTTCGATGCGCCGCCATGTCCGGTTACAGCCTGCTTGACCTGATTGGGCGAGTACTGCTCGACGGCGCAGCCTCGATTAGCCGCCTCAGCCATCACGAGCCCACTGGCTTGGCCAACTGACATTGCAGTGCGAACGTTTACCTGGAACAGCACGCGCTCAACCGCGAGCGCCGAGGGCTGATACTGATCGAACAGACCCTGAAACTCGTTTTGTAACTCACCTAATCGCGCATGCAGAGCATCATCGGGAGATGTCGTGATCACGCCCAGCGCCATGGCACGCGGTTTTTCTCCGCTGCGTTGTTCCAAGACGCAATAGCCACAGCGTGATAATCCGGGGTCAATACCGAGAACGAACACGTGTACGACTATAGGTACATTCGCCCAACCGGAGGTGGATGACACTTGATCTGTACGCTTCGCTGCCGATGGAACCGACGTGTCGCCACCAATTCCGATGACCGAGCCAACCGTGATGACCCAGCCAATTGATGCCGCCACCAACGACGACCCCATGATGATGGCCACGGGTGATCCCCGATTAGTGGTCGAACTCCGCAACGTAGGCAAGCATTTCGGGCCAGTTCCTGCGTTATCAAACTTGACTATCCTGGCTCCCCGAAGTCGCATCACTGTGCTTCTCGGACCGAACGGTGCAGGCAAGACGACGGCTATTCGAATCATCACTGGTGCGCTCGTTCCCGATGAAGGCCATGTGCGTACATTTGGCCTCGACCCAAACGTCGACGGCGAACAAGTGCGGAGTCGATGCGGGGTGGTATCAGCCAAACCGGCTTTGTACGATCGCCTATCTGGTTGGGACAACTTGCAATATGCCGCCGAGTTATACGGCCTCGGACGCAACGCGATTGAACCGATCCGAGCTGCGGCGGGACGATTCGGCATCATCGAGGCACTCGACCAACAAGTCGGCGGCTACTCCACTGGAATGAAAACTCGCTTAGCGTTGTCGCGTTCGGTCCTTCATGATCCTGAACTTTTGCTCTTCGACGAACCAACGTCAGGTCTCGATCCTGAATCATCACACGCGGTACTCGATCTGATCCGCGAGATGGCAGACGAGGGTCGCACCGTCATCATGTGCACTCACCTCCTCATTGAGGCCGAAGGACTCGCTGACCAAATCATCGTTTTGGAAAGTGGCACCGACCTCATTCATGGCACCCAGTTGGCGCTCACCGAGCGGTACTTCCCTGGCTTTCTCGTCCGGCTCGACGCCGAAGACCCCACACAACTTGACCAGCTCATCGCTGCACCTGGAGTCATCTCGGTTTCCCGTGTTGGCGACGTGACCGAAGTGTTTGTCGATGAGCTCAATCGGGTACCCGACCTAGTGACACAACTCGCCGCCGCTGGCGTTCGTTTGACCCGCGTCGATCCCTATCATCCATCACTTGAAGACCTGTATTTCGCTATACGTCGAGAACGTCGCGGTGTCGATTCCACCACAGGTATTGGCACATTCCCGGAGTTGGGACGATGAACTACCGCCGCATGATGACGGTGATGCGTACCGACCTCAAACAGCTACAACAGTCGAAAGACTTTTGGATTCCGATGGCATTGCTGGGCGGTTTGTTTTTCTTGGTCATACCCGGCGTTCTACTTTCAGTTATCAATAGCATTGGCAATATCGGAACCATCCAGCAGGTGTCCCAAGCGCTGCAATTGTTGCCGCAGACAGCTCAAGATGCAGTCCCCCAAGCCGCATCAGACGGGACCAAGGTGTCGTTCGTTCTCGCCGTCTACCTGCTTGCACCCATTGCTGTCATCGTCCCGCTAACTATCTCAACCGCGGTCGGATCAAGCTCGATCGTTGGCGAACGCGAACGGGGAACTGGCGAGTTCCTCGCTCACTCGCCGGCCGGCGTTCGCGAGATCTACCTCGGCAAGTTGATCGCAAGTCTGATCCCGGGGTATCTCACGACCATCGTCGGGTTTGGGTTGTATTCGCTCATGGTCAACCTCATTGTCGGGCCCGCCGCCGGTGGTTGGTTTTTCCCTACTGCGTCATGGTGGCTATTGATTTTGTGGGTACTTCCGCCGTTCCTTTTAATCGCACTGTCGTTAGTTCTCAGGCTCTCGGCCCGAGTGAAAAGCACTGCAGCGGCGCAACAAGCCGCCGGCCTCATCACCTTCCCCCTCATCTTGATTGCCTATGGCCAATCGACTGGCGCACTTTTTGGCGCCGCAGCCGTAACGCTTTCCTTCGCGATGGGCGCCGTTGCCTGGGGAATCGGATTCGCGTTGTTGTTTAGCGGTATGCGATCGCTCACCCGGGCCCGATTGCTAGGTGTGGCAAACGAAGCTTGAACCCAAATAGCATTGCGCGGTGCCTCTCCCCAAAGTTTCCATTCGACTCGGCGCGCTCATCGTCGGTCTGATTGCCACAATTTCGGCGTGTTCAACTACATCGTCGACTTCGACCGAGTCAGTCGACTCCTTCAGTCCTGCGCCAATCGTGGTCGGTTCCTTGGCCGCCGCCACCGGTTCTGGGGCCACCTACGGCATTAGTCAACAACGCGGCATCGCATTAGCGGTCAACACCCTTGCCGACGGTGCGATCAAAGTTGTCACTTTTGACGACCTGTCTACCAATGCCGGGGCGACCGCTGCCATGGCGTCGGCGTTGGCAAACGACCCCAGCGCAATTGTGGGACCAACCCTTTCATCGGGAGCGGCGGCCGCTGACCCGTTGGCACAAACAGCAGGAGTGCCGGTATTGGCCGCCAGCAATTCAACTGTTGACATCACGGCGATCGGAGACATGATTTGGCGAGTGATTTTGCCGGACTCGTCGATGATCCCGCAGGCAGTTGCCGCGGCCGCTAAATCTAACCCCATACATACCGCGGGCATGGTTTGGGAACCAGCCGACAGCTATTCCGCCGAAGCAGCAAAATCGTTCCGCGCCGCCGCACCAACTCAAGGCATCACCATTTCCAGCGAAGCGCCCTATATCGATGGGTCGACGACCATCGACGCAGTGCTCGCGAAGGCAACGGCATCGAAACCCGATGCATTGTTTTTGCCTCTTCGTTCGGCGGTCGCATCCGACTTTCTCAAGACTGCAGCCAAGCTTGCGCTGCCTCAGATCAAAATTGGCGGCAACGGCTTCAACTCAATGGCATTGCTGACTTCTGCAGGCTCCGCCGCCGACGGTCTGATTGTTGCAACGTCTTGGAATATCGCTGAATCGAGTGACGCTTCTTCGGAGTTTGTTGCCCAGTACCGCGAGGCATATGGCATCGACCCTGATGCCTTCGCAGCTCAAGGTTACGCGGCGGTTCAGGTGCTGTTAGGCGCCATTACCGCTGGCGGAGGAAGCGCCCCGACCCAAGTGCAGCAAGGGTTGAAATCGCTTGGGACCCTTGACACCGTGCTCGGGCGATTCAGTTTTGATGACAAGCACAACCCGACCTATCCGGCCGTCGTGCAAGTTGCTACCAATGGCACCTTTGCCGTGTTCGGCTCGTAGACGTCGGCGTTCGCATCGGCATCAGCGTTCGCATCGGCTGACGACATTCGAAACAGCCGTTCGCGCATTGTGGGCTGAGTGTTTTCAGTCTTAGACAGCTAGCGGAGATCGCCAATGGCAAGGACTGCATCAACGATTTCGTCAGTTGGACGGAACGTAAAACCTGCCGTTGCACGATGCGCATAGCGGATGACGCCGAGGTCATCGATAACGAAAAGGCTACGGCGATAAAATCCGAGCGGACCCAAAATGCCAAAGGCCGCACCGACGACCTTGTCGGTATCAGACAACAGCGGGAATGCCAGGTTGTGACTTGCTGAAAATCGACTGTGCTCGTCTACCGATTGCGGACTCAGGGCTAGTACTTGCGCGCCGACGTCGGCGAACTGGGCGATGTCATGGCTATAGGTCTGCAACTGGACGGTACAAACAGGCGAGTGGTCAGCCGGATAAAAGACGAGTACGAGTGGCTGTCCGAGATAGTCCGAACGACGATACGTGTGTTTGCCCAATTCGGTACCGTCGGTGCCTAGGAGCGAAAAATCAGGAGCAGGCGTGCCTATCTCAAGCGTCATGGGTTGTGACGATCGATGCGGAAAAACGACACCCTAAAGTTCTATCGAACTGAGCACGGAATCCGGAATGTCGAAATTCGCATACACGTCTTGGACATCATCGTCTTCTTCAAGTGCGTCGATCACTCGTAGCACTGACCTCGCTTCGTCCGCAGTCGTCAACGGAACGGTATTAGTCGCCAGCATGGTCGTGTCGGCAGATTCAACAGCAATACCAGCTGCAATTAGGGCCGCTTCCACTGCTGGGGTGTCGCTTGGAGCACACGTGACACGCCAGGTGTCTCCTTCGTCGACGATATCTTCGGCACCAGCATCAAGGGCGGCCATCATCACGTCGTCCTCGTCTACCGAACGCGAAACCATAACGATTCCTTTGCGTTCGAACTGCCAAGCCACTGCGCCGGGCTCAGCGATCGATCCACCGTTTCGTTTGAGCGCGGTACGAACTTCCGAGCCAGTCCGGTTGCGATTATCGGTCAGCACCTCAATGAGAACCGCTACGCCTTGGGGGGCATAGCCCTCATAGGTGATTTGTTCATAGATGACACCCTCGAGGTCGCCAGTGCCACGCTTGATCGCTTTTTCAATAGTGTCAAGCGGAACCGAAGCGCTCCTCGCTTTTTGATACATCGTTCGCAACGCTGGATTCATATCAAGGTCGCCTCCACCGGCACGGGCCGCAACCTCAACTTGCCGAATGAGCTTGCCGAAAAGCTTGCCCCGAGCAGCATCGGCAGCACCTTTTTTGTGCTTGATCGTGGCCCACTTGGAATGTCCAGACATTGGTGTCTCCTTTCAACCGCGCAGGTGCGCGGTAAACGAACTAACGGGTGACCTGTACCGCATCGAGAAACAGTTGATGTAGTCGCGGATCCGGCGACAACTCAGGGTGAAACGAAGTAACAAAGACGCTCCCTTGACGACAACAAACCGCGCGGCCGTCGACTGACGCAAGTACCTCCACATCGGGTCCGAGCCGCTCAACGAGTGGAGCGCGAATAAACACCGCGTGCAGCGGTCCGTCAATACCTACCAACGCAAGCTCCATCTCGAACGAATCAATTTGCCGACCGAATGCATTTCGCCGCACGTCAATATCGATAGCGGCAAAACCGCGCTGGTCCGGTCGCCCGTCAATGATTCGTGAAGCCAGCAAGATCATCCCCGCGCACGTTCCGAGCGCGGCCATCCCATCGCCTAGTCGCGTGTCGATCGCTTCAAACAACCCACTGGTTTCAAGAAGCTTCGACATCGACGTTGACTCGCCGCCCGGAATAATGAGCGCATCAATGAGGTCAAGATCACCGGTGGTTCTTACTTCTCGTGCCCTGATACCGAGGCGAGCTAAAACATCAAGATGGAGGCCGCTCGCTCCTTGAAGCGCAAGTACGCCAATCGCGACTGACGAGTCCGACGCCGACACCTGGGGGTTCACCTGACTTAGACGACATCACCATGGTTCGCGCTCGCCCACTACCAGCCGCGCTCGGCAAGTTTGGTCTCGAGAGTCGCAATTTCAAGCCCGGGCATCGCGGCGCCGAGGCCTCGACTGACCTTGGCCAAAATCTCTGGGTCTCGAAAGTTTGTCGTTGCCTCAACAATCGCCTTGGCCATAATCGTTGGTTCCTCGCTCTTGAAAATGCCGGAACCAACAAAGACCGCCTGGGCCCCGAGTTGCATCACGAGCGAAGCATCAGCAGGGGTCGCAATACCTCCGGCGCAAAACATCGGAACCGGAAGTGTCCCTGTTTCAGCGAGTTCCTGAACTAGTCCGATTGGCGCCTGAAGGCGCTTGGCCCATTCAAACAACTCAGCCGAATCGGCGGTACCGATTTTACGTATGTCGCCCAGGATGGACCGTAAATGTCGAACCGCCTCAACGACGTTTCCGGTGCCAGCCTCACCTTTCGATCGAATCATGCAGGCACCTTCGGAAATGCGACGTAACGCCTCGCCCAGGTTCGTGGCGCCGCAAACAAACGGGACCGTGAACGCCCACTTGTCGATGTGGTGTGCTTCATCGGCGGGAGTCAACACTTCGCTTTCGTCGATGTAGTCCACCCCCAAAGCCTGAAGAATTTGGGCCTCGGCGAAATGTCCGATCCGCGCTTTTGCCATCACGGGGATGGTGACTGCCGCTTTGATGCCTTCGATCATTTCCGGATCGCTCATGCGAGCAACGCCACCGTCGCGACGAATATCGGAGGGAACTCGTTCGAGTGCCATAACCGCGGTTGCACCCGCGTCTTCGGCGATCTTGGCCTCGTCGGCATTGACGACGTCCATGATGACACCGCCCTTGAGCATCTCGGCCAGGCCACGTTTTACCAACGTGGTGCCGGTTGCTCTGGTGCCGGCGCCACCTGGGGCACTGGTTGATACGGAATTCAAATCATCAGCCATTCGGTGAGTGTAGATGCCTGAGCGACACAAACCAGAAGCCGGAAACCGATGGAGGCCCGAGCCCAGTGTGGACTCGCCCAGCACGACCTACATCTCGCGCAATGCCTCGATACGGTCCTCAATTGGCGGATGGGTATCGAACAGATGCGACCACCGTGACTTCTTCTTGTCGTCGCCGTCGTAGTGGTCCATCGGCTCTTCGATCCAAAGGTGCGCAGTAGCACGACTTGTATTGCGCACCGACGTGTTGTCGTCGCGTAGTTTCTCTAACGCCGAGATCAGACCGGGTGGATATCTGGTCATCTCAACGGCCGACACATCAGCGAGTGCTTCACGTTTGCGGCTCACGGCAAGTTGCATCATGAGAGCCATGAACGGCGCCAAAATAATGACGACCAGCGCCAGAATCATCGTGAACGGGTTGCTGCTGCTGTCGTTGCTGCGGCGTCCACCGAAAATGAACATGCGAATTCCAAAATCGCTCAGCGCGGCAACAACACCGACAAGGCACACTGCTATTGACGACAACCGAATGTCATAGTTCTTGATGTGGCTGAGTTCGTGGGCCAATACACCCTCTAACTCGATTCGATTCATCTTTTCCAGCAAACCGGACGTGACTGCTATCGAAGCATGTTTCGGATCGCGCCCAGTCGCAAACGCGTTCGGCGCGTGGTCTTCGACGATGTAAAGCTTCGGCTGCGGTAACCCCGACGCGATACACAAGCCCTCGATCAAGTTGAACAACCGGGCGTACTGCTCGCGGTCAGCCGGGACCGCATGAGTCATCGAAAGCGCGACCTTGTCTGAGTTCCAGTATGAGACAAACGACGCTCCACCCGCGACGACGAGCGCGATCGAGACACCGATCCAGCCAAATTGGAACGCGTAATCGAATAAAGCCACCACCAACACCACAAACGCGATGAATCCAAGAATCAGTAGGGCGGAACGGCGTTTGTTCTGCTTGACCTGGTCGTACAGCGTGAGCTCCTGAAAAGACGAGGACTAAGAGAACGAAACCTTGACGGGACCACGTGAGTCGTCGTCGGCCTCGAAATACTCCCGCTGCTCGAAGTGGAAGGGTCCGGCGATCATGTTCGCTGGAACGGACTGAATCTTGGTGTTGAACTTCAAAACGGTGTCGTTATAAAACTGCCGCGCGTAGGCGATTTTGTCTTCAGTACCCGTCAATTCTTCTTGGAGATTGAGAAAATTTTGGTTGGCCTTCAAATCGGGATAAGCCTCGGATACGGCAAACAACGATTTCAATGCGCCGCTTAACGCATTGTCGGCCTGCGCGGTAGCGGCAGGTCCTTGCGCATTGATGGCCGATGCACGCGCTTGTGTCACTTTTTCGAACGTCGCGCTTTCATGGGCCGCGTAACCTTTCACGGCCTCGACCAAATTAGGAATCAGGTCATAGCGACGTTTGAGTTGCACTTCGATCTGTGCCCAAGCCGCGTCGATTCGATTACGCAATCTGACCAATGTGTTGTAGGTCGCGACAACCAAAACTGCCAGCACAACGATGATGGCGATGAGCAGCAGCGGCAAAAGTGGCATACGCACATCATAGGACCCGACCCCGCTACTTGGATGAACGTGAAAAACTCACTCGCTCATAGAGGTCCACGTAGCACTGGGCCAGGTGCTCCATCGAGAACTCACGAGCCCGCTGTTTGCCCGATGTCACCAACTTCTCGGCATTTTGGGGATCGGATAACACGCTGCGCAGTGCGCCAGCCAAGCTATTAGCATCACCCGGACTCACCAAGATCGCATCAGCACCCGCCCTCGCAACGTTGGAATAGCCGGGCAGATCGCTGGCGACAATCGGCGTTCCAGCCGCCATCGCCTCGAGCAACACGATGCCAAATGACTCGCCGCGAAGCGATGGTGCACAAAACACATCCGCGGCTCGCATGCGACGCGCTTTTTCGTCATCAGAAATTTGGCCGAGCCACTCGATTCGCACATCGCCGGCCACTTGCACTCGTAATTGTTCGGAATCGGGTCCGTCTCCGGCGATCCACAACTTGGTGCTCGGAGGCAGTTCGGTCATCGCCTCGAGCAACACTTCGAGACCTTTTCGTGGCTCGTGACGCCCAACAAAGAAAATCGTTGGTGCATCATGAGTCCATGGCGTTGCATCGGCAAACGCCGCGGTTTCGACACCGTTGAATAACACTGAGTACTCGCCGCCAAGTGCACCGCGCGCCATTTTTTCGGCATCGTCGCTCACTGCAACTCGCATATCGAGTCGTTTTGCCAGCCACTTCACCCCGGGCGAAAACCATTTATAGGCCGAAGATTCGCCCGCAGCGTGAAAGGTGCCGACCAGCGGCGCCGTTTTGAAAAACATGGCCGTCTGGGTGGGTCCAGGAGCGAGCGGTTCATGAAGGTGTACGACATCAAACGCTTCGTCGCGTAAGGCTCGAATCGTGCGAAGTTGGGCCGAAGGATCCGGAGCAATTGGCGCAACCGAACCATTGGCCGCGGTCGGCACGCTGTTACCAAGTGGTGTGACGCCGGCATCGGGTGGAGGCCCATCACATGGACCCAAAACGCGAACATCATGGCCCATCACACGTAACGTACGACCGAGCGCCAGTATCTGACCCTGCACCCCACCTGGCAAGGTAAGGCTGTAGGGGCTGATGATGCCGATGCGCACGCCGCTACGGTAGTTGACCAATGAACACTTGAGCCCACGTCGGAGCCGAAAAACGCAATGTCGATGACCGAGGACCCTTCTCGAACTGATTTGATTGACCTTCCGGACTTCGTCGACCTGGTGCGCTATCGACTCGATGATCCGGAGAGTCCGCGCTACCTCGACTTGGTCGAGAACTGCGCGCAACAAATAAAAGCAGGCGGCTCGTGTGAGCTTGACGGATTCTTGACCAACTCAGGCCTTGCGACCATGACCAAAGAAGCACAAAAGCTGGAGGCACATGCATTTCGCAGCGGCGGTCTTGGGACGGTCTACCTCGACAAGCCAGACCGCACAGCAGCACCTGACCATCCACGCCAGTACCAAGGTGAGTATGGGGTCGCAGCGGTTGCCTATGACCAGTTTCCAGCCCAGTCGACGATACGCCAGCTGTATGAGTCGGCTTCGCTGCTCATGTTTTTGGGCGACGTACTCAAACGCGGTCCACTTTTTCGCTACGCCGATCCGCTTGGTGCGCTGAACCTGGCGGTCATGAACCATGGGGATCAATTGCAGTGGCATTTTGATCAGACAGATTTCGTGGTGTCGCTTGCTTTGCAAGATGCCGACGTCGGCGGCGACTTTGAAGTGGTTCCGAATATTCGGTCAATCGCCGACGAACGCTATGGCAAAGTTGCCGAGGTTCTGGCCGGCAATACACGTGACGTCATCACGCTCCCGATGACACCGGGTTCGCTACTCATCTTTGAGGGCCGCAACTCGATTCATCGCGTAACCCCAATTAGCGGCACGAGATCGCGACTAGTCGGCTTATTCGGCTACGACACCCGGGAAGGAACCATGAGCAGCGAAACTCTCAAAATGACACGATACGGACGGTTGGGAGCTAGCCCCGCATGACGATGGCCACGAATGAGCGTCATGGGTTGCACACGCAACGCGGGGTCGAGGTTCTGGGCATCTCAGGTCGAACGTTGGGCTCGTATCCCTATCTAACACAATCATTTGGCATCGTGAAGGCTGCCACTGCTCGAGCCAACGGCGAGGCTTCCATCATCGACTCCGTTCGAGCGCAGGCGCTCGTCGACGCCGCTCGCGAACTCGCCAACGGCTCGCTCGACCCCGCGCTATTTCCTGCTGACCTCCTCGGAGGTGGCGGATCAATCGCGATTCACATGAATGTCAACGAGGTGCTTTCGGCACAAGCGAATCAAGCTTTGGGACGAACCTCAGGGGCCGCCGATGCCGTCGACCCGAAAAGGCATGCCAGCGCATCGCAATCGACCGCCGATGTCTGTCACACCGCGTCAAGACTTGCGGTACTCGCCACCGCCGAGTTCATGATCGCAAATCTCAACCGAGCGATCGCTGGTTTGATAGCGGTGGCCGAACAGTTTTCGACCATTCCGACCTTGTCCCGAACGTGCCTGCGCGACGGAGTTGTCGCTCCCCTGTCGACAATCTTCAGCGGATCGGCTGAAGCGCTGATTCGTCGGCGGGATGGTTTGGTCGAAACCTTGAAGCACCTCGACGCGGTCGTCCTCGGCACGACGGTGATCGGTCTTGGCACCGGCGCGCCAACCGCGTATCGCGACATCGTCGTCGACCTCCTTGCCGAGGAATCGAAGCGAGTCGTTCGACTGCACCCGAATCCGCCGAGCGCACTCCAACACGGCGATGATCTTGTCGCCGTTTCAGGGGCGATTGCCCAAATCGGTCATCCGCTACTCAAACTCGCCAGCGACTTGCGCCTGCTTGGCGCTGGGCCAGTCGGCGGGTTCGGCGAAATCGTCCTACCCCACGTCATCGACGGATCGGCGTTTTTCTCCGACAAAAGCAATCCTGTCGTCCCCGAAACGATTATGCATGCGTGTTTGCAAGTGCAGGGTCTGAATCACACCGTGCAACTCAGCGCGGAGCGCGCCGAACTGTATCTCCAGGTTTTTGATGGGCTCGTCGTGGTGAATGTGCTCGACGCACTCAGGCTCATGACCGAGGCCCTTGACCGATTGGATCGATTTGTACTCACCGACTTGCGCGCCAATGCACAACGATGCGCGGATCTCAGCGCATCAGCGACGGGGCCGGCGACATGACTGACTTCGCTGAGCGCGCATCAAGGTATGCCGCTTCCGACCGGCGTTCGTGGGCGACCGATTGGGTCAAGACTGCCGGACGCGTGTACCGAGACGGACAATGGCACTCAGCGCGCCACGAAACCACCACGGTGCGATCCAACCCGGCGAACGGAGTCGTCCTCGGAGAGATCCCCAATTCGTCGAGTGACGACGTTGATGCTGCCGTAGAAGCCGCTCGACGAGCAGGAGCGCACGGCTCAGCGTGGCGCACGATGACTCGACGAAATCGAGCCAACACCATGCGAGCGATTGGGAACTTGGTGCGCGAGTACCAAGATGAACTCGCAACGCTCATCACGCTGGAGAATGGAAAACTGCTCAGCGAATCACTTGACGATGACATGCCTGACACTGCCGATATCTTCGATTACTACGCCGGCTGGACCGACAAGTTCTATGGCGAGACGGCTCCAGTCGAAGGCAGCGCACTCAATTACACCGTGCATGAACCAATCGGGGTATGCGCGCTCATTGTGCCGTGGAACTTTCCCCTCCTTCTCGCCGCATGGAAAATTGCCCCCGCGCTCGCCATGGGCAATACCGTCGTAGTCAAGCCCTCGCCATTCACCCCGTTTTCGTTGCTGCGATTCGTGGATATCGTTCACGAATCAGGGCTGCTCCCTGCCGGGGTGCTCAATAGTGTCCTCGGCGATGCTGAAACAGGACGACTCCTCACCACCCACCGAGGTGTTGACAAGGTCTCGTTTACCGGCAGCACCAACGTGGGGCGAGCGATTCTTGCGGGCATCGCGGACAGCAATTTGGCGCCGATCACGCTCGAATTAGGCGGCAAGTCTCCCAACATAGTTTTTGACGACGTCAACGACCTCGAGGGTTGTATCGACCGCTCATTTCACTTGATGTTTTCCCAAAAGGGTGAAAAGTGCTCGGAGCCAACCCGTTTTATTCTGCAGCGCGGCATTCATGACACGTTCGTCGCCGGTCTTGTGGCGCGAGCCGAAGCCGTGACCTGTGGCGACCCCTTTGATCCGAGTTCCACCCAAGGCCCGCAATGCACCGAATCTCAACTGGTTCGCTGTTTGGATGCAATCGATGGTGCAACGAGTGGAGTCGATAAAACGGCGCGACTGCAGGCAGGTGGGTTCCGCGATGAAACGGGCAGCAACGTCGACGGGTTGTTTATGCGACCAACAGTATTTGACCAAGTTGACCCGACCTCATCATTGGCACGCGATGAGGTTTTCGGCCCGGTCTTAGCGGTGATGTCCTTTGACGACGAAGACCACGCCGTCGCGCTTGCGAACGATACCGAGTACGGGCTCGCCGCCGGGGTCTCAAGCGGCGATGTCAATCGAGCAAGGCGAGTGGCCGACCGCCTCGATGCCGGTCAGGTTTTTATTAATCGATACGGCCAGTACGACTTCGCAAGTCCGTTTGGCGGATTCAAACGCAGCGGCTGGGGCAAGGAAATGGGCATTCACTCATTGAGCGGCTACACGCGCACGAAGTCAATTTGGATTGCCGATTCCTAATTGACTTGGACGAGGCATGAACCCCGCTGGCCGTAACCGATTTCGTCAAATCGTGGCGTGGCCGGGCCGGGCATGCGGGTGACCGATCGCTTCGAGAGCGTCGTAATCGCTCGGCCAGTTGGGTTGTTGAAGGTGCCATTGCTGAGGCGCCACCCGAATGAGCGCTTCGAGTTCGAATGCGAGGTCCTGGGTTAATCGCTTCATGTCCGACCGGAATCCTCCCTGGCGAGTCAGATCCATGGGTCCATGGATGTCGGCCCGATGACTGTCCTCGGTGAAATACACCGCAGCCGGAAGCAACGGTGTGCCGGTGCGCATCGCGATGGTGACCGGTCCGGCCGGGATCGTTGTCTGTTCTCCGAAAAAATCGACCACAACACCATCGCCGGTGATATCTCGATCAGCCAGCAAGCACACCAGGTGATTAGCCTTTAATGCCGCGATCACCTGGGCGCCGGCCTGCGGACCCAACGGCACGATGTTCATTCCTAACGCTCGCCGGAACTTCACAAAGAACTCAAATAGTTCGGGAGGATGTAGCGGCTCGACAACCGCGGTAACGGTCACCCCCATCACGCGGGTGAGCCAAAATGCAGCCCACTCCCAAGCGCCGAGGTGAGGCATAACGGTGATGACGCCGTTGCCCGCCGACAGTGCCCGATCGATATGGTCATAGCCCTCGTAGGAGAATCCAGCATCGACCACATCCGGGCTGAGATCAGGGAGGCGGAATGACTCCACCCAATAGCGAGCGTAGGAATCAAACGTTTGATTGACGAGGCCGCGAAGTACCTCTGGGTCAATGTCGGATCCAATCACTCGTCGGAGATGCCGTTCGGTGATCAAGCGTCGTTCTTGTGAACGGTGGGCAACGAAGCGACTCGCGCCAATGGCCAAGGGTTCAGCTACCGCGAGCGGCAACGATCGCGCCAGAAGTGAGCCAGTTCGATAGAGCGCGGAAATCGGTTCGAATGCCATGGTGTTAGCTTGCGACTTCGCCGCTATGGATTGCGACGGGCGCGGTCGCGAAGGCGCCGCTGCCATTCGGGCGAAGCCGAACGAGCTGTACGCCGGCGCGCACGACGAGTCGAGGATACAACCGGTCGCTCAACGCTTGCTTGGCGCCAAACCTTCAGGAAACGCTGGACCGCCGTCACCAACGTCAACGCCAACATTACCCAGAGGATTCCAATGAGTAACGAGTCGAAAAGTAATCCCAAGCCAAGCAGAATGAGCCGCTCAGCTCGCTCCATGATCCCGCCCTTGGCATCGAATCCGAGTGACTCAGCTTTGGCTCGTTGGTAGGAAATCACCAATGACGCGGCGAGCACCGCCATCGGCAGCAGTGCGATCTGGCCTGGATGAGTTGTTGACAGGTACCAAGCCACGCCGAAGAGCAACAAGGAATCCGAAACACGGTCAGAAACCGAATCGAAGAATGCGCCACGTGGACCAGCCGTCCCCGAAGCCTTCGCAACCGCACCGTCTAGCGCGTCTGGCAAGCCGGTCAGGACTAATAGCAGCAACCCGATTCGGAGTTGACCAGCACCGATCGCAAACCCCGCTGCGGCCGCCATCAGCACGCCGAGCGCAGTTAAATGATCCGCCCGTATTCCGGTACGACGCAGGCTTGTCCCGATTGGACTCAAGCCCCGTTCGATGTTCGCTTTCCAGCGCCCGTCGAGCATGAGTACTCCTGACCGTGTGGTCCCGAAGCTGGGACCTGATCCACATACCCTAGTCCGGTTGCCTAGTCAGACTGCTTTCAACTCGATTTCCCTTGAAAACCATGCGCAATTGTGATTAGCATTTTGCGATGGTGCGTCCAGACCTCACCAATTTAAGCCCGCAAGACGCGGTCGTGACGTTACGTTCGTTTCCTCGGCGGTACTCAGCCGAGTTCAGTTCGATCGATGGCACTGACCTGACCGAAGAACTCGCTAGCCGAATTGGTTCCAGCGGTGAATCAGCGTTGCAAATCGTGGGCGAAGTCACCCGGACTTGGGTCCTGCTCAGAGAAAGTCTGCGGCAAATTTTACGGCACGACGAAGTTTTTTTGCACCCAGCAATAACAAACCCAGCTTTGCGACAATGGGACACTCAAGTGACAGAGTCACTGTTCGATTCGCTCAATCGTTTCATTGAAGAAGCAGAAGCTCTTGCCGCTCTAGCCGAGACCGTGTCGCCAATCAGCGCGTGGGCACGAAGCGGAACAATCGCTGGCGACGGTGCAATATCCGCCCTCGATCTTATTAAAGAATGTGTCAGCGTCGGCGCCGACGGCCTCAGCCGAGTCCGCACGACGATGTCTCAAGTAAAGGGTTGACGCCGTCGCTAGTGACGGATCCATCTCCCTTCATAGGCCGTCCGTTCAAGACTCTCCCGATGGTCAGGATGAGCGATGGAAATGAGCGATCGGGTTCGGTCTTCAATTGAATGCCCTCGAAGTTCAGCAACGCCGAACTCGGTGACGACTTTGTCGACGGTGTTCTTGCTGGTCGTCACGGCCGAGAAATGGGATAACTGTGGCACGATGGTTGACACTTGCCCGCCATGAGCCGTCGAGTGCAGCACCACGAATCCTTGGCCCTCCGGCGAGTGCATTGCACCCCGAGCAAAGTCCGCCTGTCCCCCGCTGCCTGACCAGTATTGGCCGTTGATGATCTCGGAGTTGCACTGGCCAAGAAAATCGACTTCAACAGTCGCGTTAATCGACACAAAGCGAGGCTCGCGACCAATGATGCGTGGATCATTCACCCAGTCCACTGGCAGCATCTCGACCACGGGGTTGTCAGCAAGAAACTCGTAGGTCCTTGCGGTACCCAACGCAAACGTGGCGACGACTTTTCCGGGTCGGGTGGCTTTTCTAAGTCCGGTAGCAGCACCAGATTCAACGAGATCGACGACCCCGTCGGTCAGTAGTTCAGTGTGGATACCAATGTGCTTGTGATTCTCGAGTGCTTTGAGGAGCGCATTTGGAATACCCCCAATGCCCGCCTGAATCGTCGCTCCATCAGGCACACGCTCGGCGATGAACGCAGCAATAGTCCGATCCAGTTCATCGACTGGTGAAGGCGGCACGACGAGCAGCGGAGCATCCGATTCACACCAACCAGCGATTTGGCTGACATGCACATTGTTCTCGCCAAACGTCCGTGGCATATTCGGATTCACCTGCAGGAAAACTGGGATGTTGCCAAGAAAGCGCGCCGCATAGTCAGCGTTGGTCCCAAGCGAGAAGAAGCCGTGCTGGTCAGGCGGCGCTGCTTGGGCCACCAACAACGAACAGTTGGTAGTCCGTCTCAACAGTTGAGGGAGGTCGGAAAAATTCGATGGCACCAACTGGCAACCACCTTCGGCATAGGCGCGGCGCGTGATTGCGCTCAGAAAATATGAAACATGAGTCAAACGATCGCCGTACACACCGTGGAGGTACGGATAATCGTGAGCAACATGCATTTGGTGAATTCGTACACGGTCAAGTTCGGGTGCGGCTCGATCGATAACTTCCAAAATCCGTTGGGGTTCGCCATTGGCGAGCGGAACGATGATGTCGCTTCCGTCACGAATGAGGCGCAGGACATCGTCTGGTTCACCGCGCAACGCTGCAACTTGCGCCAGTGTCGTGGCCATGTTTGACCTCGCTCTCACTGTCTCGGGGACCTCGTCAGCTTAGATCCGTCAACGACCATTCGCCCTGCGATCAGCCGCTGATCCGATGCATCAGGACAATGGGCGGATGGTCATAGACCACCTCGAATTCGCCGCTCGCTCGCAGCTTTTCGTATTGCGTGCGATCGTCAGCATTCAGCGAACTCGTGAGGAGCATGACGTACTGAACGGTTGATGGGTCAGCAGTCAACCCTGCCCCACCTGGCCCATAGTTCGAGGGCGACCAAGGGTTCGGGTACGTATAAATCAGCGGACGTTCGGAAATATGGGGTACGAATCCGTAATACGCCGCGACGGCGACATCAGCGGGAATGAGTTTCAGTGCTTCGTCAGCGTCGTGCTTCCATGGCTGACCATTTTGAGTCCAATACCCCTTATGAGAATTGACTGTCCATGGACCCACACCTTCATTTTTGGTCGCAAAAACCCCCAACAGCATGACGAACAACAAGACCCACGCCACCGACGACCGCCGCCGGTTCCCAAGAACCCAAGTCGCCGCCAAGGTCACCGCCACGAATGGCATCGCGAAGTAATGAGTGAGTGGGTCATAGGTAAAACTTTGGGCGGTCAGGAAGTTGATGACATGTTGCGGGACTCCCAATATGAACACGACCGCTCCGCCAAACGGGACGAACCCGTAGCCACGAATGAGTTTCAGCGCACCATTTTCAGCGCCATGGCTCGCCAAGGTCCGGGCGACGATTTCAGGGTGGCGGACCGAGTTGATGACCGCCTCAGTAGCGCTACTGCCTAGCGGCCCAAACAAGCTGTCGTAAACCGCTCCTGCCGGCGAAAAATAAGGCTCAACTACTTTCGTTGCAATCACAAACCAAACCAAACCCAGACCGAACGTCACGGCTCCGACACGGCGACATTTGAAAAAGAAGAAGGTGAAGATTCCAAGCATGGTCACCACCAACGCGACGTCTTCTTTCCAAAGCAAGGCAAAAACGACAGCGACCCAGTACCACCTCCAGCTTCGAGTCATTGCGAAGTAGAACGCGGCGAACAGTGCAGCTATTGCCAAGTTTTCCGGGTGAAACGTCTCCTGGATGAGCCACTGCGGCATGTAATGGAACAGATATGCCGCGGCTAAGCCGAGACCGAACCAATCTGATTTCAAGCGGTGGCGACCGATGAAAAAAAGTGGAACCGCACCCAAGGTGACTGCCGCGGTATTTACAACGTCAAGGAACTGTGCGCCACCACCCAACCAATAGACCGGCGCGAACAGATAAAATCCTGGACTCACGTGATGACCCAAGACCTGCATCCCGCGAATCGAATTGAACCCGCGGCCATGAGCAAGCAGCCACGCAGCCTGACTGTTGTACCCGAGGTCATAATCGAACGTGTTGAAGTTCACATGGCGGGCCCACACCAAGCGCTCGAAAATCAAGAAATACAAAATGATCAATGCAATAAGGGCCGCCTGTGGCAGCGTGTGGCGAAGGTAGGGCTTGCCCATCCACCAACCTTTGGCCGAATCGAAACGCGCCGCCACTCGATCGACTCGCTGCAATACGACTGAACTCACCGAGTCGACAATTCTTGAATGTCTTGGCCTCGGTGGTGCCATCACGATTCCCGATCGTACTCGTCGCTCAGCAGGATTTGGGCAATGTCACTGCCCGACAAGGGTCTAGGGTCTCGCCATGATCATCGCCGCGTTGCTTGCCGCATTGGGTGGATTTGGCCTCATCGCCATTGTTGCGATCGTTGTCGTAATCCGACGACGACGGAAGAAAAACGCCGGTTAACCAACGTCTGGTGCGGCCCCCGGCGCGTTGCGTTGACCCGCGACCACGATACCGGTGTGCACAAGGCCGATCATGGCCACCATCCACACCACAATCGCCACTACCCACATCGTCAGTGGAACGCGGCCGAGCGCGTCAAGGCTTAGCACCGCACGCATGCGGAATGTCGCGGCACCGTACATCCCGAGCGGATAGACAATCGCCCAATACGACGGGTGATAACGCAGTGGAACTCGTTTCACGAAGTGACGCCAAACACCAAGCGCAATGAGCAGTGGGAACCAAAAAGTTGCTGTCGCCCACGCCAAGATAACCATTCCCTGCAAAAACGAAGCCAGTTGGTCAATCCGTGCCGACGAAGCGTGCGCGTTCAACAAATTTGAACCCGCAAGAACGGTACTTGCGACGGCACCGGTCGCAACCCACGCTGTTGGATCGGAGTCGCGCTGCAACGGACTATGAAATGTCCAGCGAGTGAAAACCATGGTCATCACGATCAAGTACAAAACTATCCCGAGTCCAAAACTCGCGACACAAAGGAATGTCACCAACTCGCTTGGGTGTCGAGTGAGCAGCAGCGCACCCAAAATGGTGATCGACTGGAGCGACACCGTGATGAGAAACCAGGTGCCGTTTACTCCTTCACCAAACTCCGGCTTGTCATCACGAACCACCACCGAGATCAGCGTTCCGTAAAGCAAAACTACCCAAAGGATCAATCCCAAGATCCACATGTACCGTGCGAGATCCCACCAGCCAAAAACCAACGCCACCGCACTTCCGAGGACATTGGTTCCAATGACCGTCGTGAGAAAGGTGAAGCCCCGGTCATGACTCATGAGATCCGCGACAAGTTTCCGCGGAAACAACACCAACCGAGAAACTGTCATCGCGATCAATACCACGTAGGCCACAATCGCTACGGTCGTCAATCCCTTCGACGCCAGAACGAAATGTTGCTGTGATGCGCCGACCGCAATGATTCCCGTTGCCATGACCATTGCGAAATACCCCGGGAATAATCCGGCGATGGCGTTGCGCGGCGAGATTCTCAAGTGAGCAGCTTTCCCTAGTTAGCGCAATGGGTGCTCTGAGGTTTCCGAACCTTCGTGAATTTCGTCACGATGCCCCATATCGCAATCTCGGCAACCTAGATCGTTTCCAAACTAGTGCACGGCGCTCGCAATGTTGCGATGTGTCGATAGCGTTGGCTGTAACCCAACTGAAGGAGAAACATGCGGCGATCATGGCTCATCTTTCCCGTAACAGCAGTCCTGCTGTTTGGAGCGATTTCTTGCGGCTCCAAATCGAACACAACCGCATCGGACAGCGTCAGCACCACCACCTCGGTACAACGATCAACGACCAGTGCGCCAAGTTCGACCAAGGCATCTAAGCCTGCGAACACCGCAAAGGACTGCACCGTGCGAGGAAAAAGCGCAGATTTACACGGATGTGACCTGACGAACGCCGACTTGAAGAACGCAGAGTTAACCGGCGCGTACTTCATTAACGCCAACTTGACCGGAGCGAACCTCACCGGGGCGAGCGTGTCTTATGCTCAATTCCAAGGCGCAACTTGGTCACATACAACATGCCCCGATGGCACAAATAGCAATGCTTCATCACCGGAAACCTGTATCGGGCACACGAAGGTGTGAAGCGTAGGCCAACGATTAGTCGTCGAACGCCGACCAATCTTCAGGGTTGTCTTCGACAAACCATTCGAGCACCTCGCCTTTAATGCCGTCGACGAGAACGAGTCCGCGTTGCTTTGGTGGATCATCGGCTGAATAGAGCAGGATCCGCCACGTCGGTTTGCTCAACAAACCACGCCACCCCATCTGGGCTGAAGCATGACCGACGGGAAAGCCCACTGTCTTTACTGCCTCGACCAATGCGTCACTTTCGTCGATATCGAGATTCCAACCAGAAACCAATGAGTAAACACCGAACGCACTCAGCCCAATTGCCGCAGCGAGGAATCCATTGTTGATGAGTACCCCTGGGCCCGATCGATGGGTACCCCACAGCAGCAAGCAGATCGCCGCAAGCACCAAATACAACACGCCTGGGATCCGGCGACGGTTGTTGTTGGGAAACAAATAAGGTCCGACATACCCGGCGGCGTCAAGGTCTTCGGGCAACGCATCGCGGATGTCATCGTCCGACAATGCTTTCACCGACGGTCTCGCCGACGTGACTCGGTCGGGAAGCGCTGGGTGGTTCTGATCCGAAGGCTCGCTCATGTCAGTGTGAAGGTAGCGCGCCCAGCCACCGCTCCACGAATGGGTCGATTCGCCAAGCCTCCGTCACAGCGGAATCAATTCGGCCACGCGTCGCGAAGTTTTTTCCAACTTTCGCTGAGTGTTTCGGGCATCACGCGCGTATTGGCTACCGAGGTCATAAAGTTGGTGTCACCAGCCCACCGTGGCAAACAATGCACATGCAGGTGCTCGGGAACCCCCGCACCGGCAGCCGTACCAATGTTCATCCCCACGTTCACCCCATCGCAGCGATACGCGAGGCGGATAGCGGCAACGGCATCGCGAACTTCACGCCACAATTCATCGTGGGTCCCGACAGCGAGATCAGCCAGATCGGAACATGCCTTATCAGGAAGTACAAGCACGTGGCCATTGGTATAGGGGTACGCGTTCAGAACGACGGAACACTGCCCCGATCGGTGAACCACGTAACCGTCGTGGTCAGAAAGCTCCAAGATACGCTCGAATAGCGATTTCCCACTTTGGTCTCGCGCGGCTGAGTCACGGTCCGCGTCTAGTCCGCCCTCGATGACTGAACGATTGGTGGAAACTGTCTCGATATAGGTACTTCGCCAACCGGCCCACAGTTGGTCGAGTGCGGCGCTCATTTTGGGATGTCCGGCGGGATCATCCGACCCACAAGTGGCCTTCGACATCAGCCGCGAGCCGCTCGATAAATACATCGACCGCTACGTCCCGATCGACCACTCCGCCGCGTGGATTTACACCGACCGTTCCTTTCTCGACGTCGTCATCGCCGACGACTAACACATACGGCAATTTCTCAACCTTCGCCTTACGAATTCGATTGCCGAGTTTCTCGTCCGCTTCATCCAAGTCGGCACGAAATCCCTCAGCACGCATGCGATCGACCAAGCGCCGAGCATAAATCTCGTGGTCATCGCGAACCGGCAACACACGCACTTGCACGGGTGCGAGCCACGCGGGAAACGCGCCGGCGTAGTGCTCAACAAGGACCGCAAAGAACCGTTCGATCGAACCAAACAATGCTCGGTGGATCATGATGGGGGCATGAGGCTGGCCATCAGGTCCGACATATTCCATGTCGAACCGCTGCGGTAGCTGGAAATCAAGCTGAATCGTCGACATCTGCCACGTTCGACCAATCGCGTCGCGAGCCTGCACCGAAATCTTCGGTCCGTAAAAGGCCCCGCCACCTTCGTCGAGTACCAACTCGAGGTCCATCCCCATCGCCGCGTTTCGCAGCGCTTCGGTGGCTTCTTCCCACTCCTCGGTAGACCCAACAGCCTTTTCTTCTGGGCGCGTTGAGAGCTCGAGGTAGAAGTCGTTGAGTCCGTAGTCGCGCAGAAGGTCCAAAACGAAGTGCAGGGTGTTTTGCAGTTCATCGGCCATCTGCTCTTTCGTGCAAAAAATGTGCGCGTCATCTTGGGTCATACCTCGAACACGGGTTAGGCCATGCACCACACCAGATTTTTCATATCGATAGACCGTGCCGAACTCGAAGAATCGAAGCGGCAGATCGCGATATGAGCGTTGGCGACTCTTGTAAATCAAAATATGGAATGGGCAGTTCATCGGCTTGAGGTAGTACTCAGTACCACCATCAAGTTCCATAGGCGGGAACATGCCGTCGGCGTACCAATCCAAGTGGCCCGAGGTTTCGAACAGATTCGCCTTGGTGATGTGAGGCGAATACACGAACTCATATCCCGCTTGTTCATGACGCGCCCGGCTGTAATCCTCCATCAGCCGACGAATAATTCCGCCCTTGGGATGGAACACCGCCAGGCCCGATCCGAGTTCATCGGGGAACGAGAACAAATCAAGTTCCGCGCCGAGGCGGCGATGATCGCGTTTTTCTGCTTCTTCGAGTCGCGTGAGGTACTCGGCGAGATCTTTTTTCGATGACCATGCGGTTCCATAAATTCGCTGAAGCATCGGATTCTTCTCGTCACCTCGCCAGTAGGCGCCAGCAACCCGCATCAGTTTGAAATGGCCAAGTCGCCCGGTATCGGGGACGTGCGGCCCGCGACACAAGTCGACAAAATTGGGCGGGTTTTCATAGGTCCGAACGAGACCAGTCTCGGTCGCCGACATTGGGTCTTCGGCCTGACCTTCGATGATCTCGATCTTGAACGGATGACTTGCAAACAGCGCAATCGCCGACGCTTCAGAAATCTCGTCGCGAATGAATGGCTGCTTTTCACTCATGATCTCCCGCATCCGGGTATCGAGGTGTTCGAGGTCATCAGGATTAAACGTTCCGCCATCCGGAAGTTGGAAGTCGTAATAAAACCCGTCTTCGATTGGTGGACCGATGGCGAAGGTGGCACCGTCGAATAAATCGAGGACTGCTTGGGCCAAGACATGTGCGGTTGAGTGACGAATCGTAAACAGCCCTCGATCGCTCTCTTCGACGACGATCGCCACATCGTCACCATGCTGCAGTGTCCATGTGAGATCTCGCTCGACACCGTTGACGTTGGCTATCACCGCGGCTTTAGCCAATCGGGATCCAATTGAAGCGGCAAGGTCACCTGCTGTCGCTCCACTCGGGAGCTCACGCTCGGACCCATCAGGCAATGAGATGGTGATCTGGTCGGCCATAGGGCGACGATCCTAACCGGGCACCACAACCGCTTCGGGTAGGGCATCAGATGGCGACAATCCGACTACCGCGGTTTCGGCCGGAAGCGTTTCGCTTTTCTTGGTCGCGTAAGTGTCGACGTAGTCCTGGCCTGATAATTCACGGATTTCATACATCACCTCGTCCGTAATTTGGCGAAGCGCCATGCGATCATCGGGACGATCCTGATAGCGCGTCACCGACACCGGTCGACCAATCCGCACTCGCATCACCTTGAATGGTCGCGGCATTGATGCATCCGGTGGTTGAACCTCAAGCGTTCCTTGCATACCCACCGGGTAAATCGGACATCCGGTACGCAGCGCAAGGCGCGCGACACCGGTATGCCCTTTGTGTAGTTTCCCGTCACGAGATCGGGTGCCTTCGGGATAGATCCCGAATAATTCGCCAGCCTCAAGCACCGCTGCGGCCGCATCAAGCGCTCCCTGAGCCGCCGAACCGCCGGAACGATCGATAGGGATCATGCCAAGCGCGGGGAAAATGTAACGGGTCTTCCAGCTGTCCATGTACTCACCTTTTCCCACATAGGTGATACGCCGAGGAAGCGACGCCGCCAAAACAAAGTGATCAAAGACTGAGAGGTGGTTGGGGGCCATTATCGCGCCACCCAATTCAGGAAGCCGATCAAGACCTTCGACTTCGATGCGCCATAGGAACGAAAAAACCGGATCGAGAATGGCGCGAGCGATCGGGTAGAGCTGACCAACTTCTCGTGCCATGCCACCTCCCTCGTGCGCGAATCCGTTCGGCCAAACTATCGGATCTCCGAACCCAAGCTGTGGGTCTTTCGCTAAAGTCGCGATCTCAGGTCCACTGCGCCACGCTGGCGGGCCGGTCAGGTGTCGGCAAGAAAAACGCCGAGCAGCTCAGCTGCGGCCTTGATGTCTTCGTTGCGATCAGCTGCAGCGTCGATAGCCGCCACAGCCGAAACCGTGTCGAGGTCTTGGTCAAGCCAGTCGCGAACTTCTGCCAGCACCGGCGCTGACGAAGTCGCCGTCGACCCGGCATCGCGTGTTGATTCGTAGCTGGCGATCCAGCGCTCAAGACGTCCCGCCGCCCTCGGCATGATCAGGTCATCCCATTCCCAAGAATCGCGATAGTGGTGTTCAACGATGGCGAGACGAATGGCACGGGGATCAAAGGACTTAAGGAGATCACTTACGAAAATTAAGTTGCCCAGCGACTTTGACATCTTTGCGCCATCCATCCGCACCATGGCCTGATGCATCCAGTGACGCACGAACGGTTGCCCGGTAGCCGCCTCGCTTTGCGCAGCCTCACACTCGTGGTGAGGAAATATGAGGTCAGCTCCGCCACCGTGCAAATCGATGGTCGTATCGAGTTCGCGCAACGCCAACGCCGAACACTCAATGTGCCACCCCGGCCGGCCCGGCCCCCACAGTGACTCCCATGCAGGCTCATCGTCAGCCGATGGTTGCCACAACACAAAGTCCAGCGGGTCACGTTTGTTGGTGTCGTCGATATTTCCGCCCCGTTCCGCTGCCAACACCAACATTTCGTCTCGTGAAAGGTGGCTGATCTGTCCAAATCGCTCGAAGGACCCAACGTCGAAGTAAACCGATCCGCCGCTCTGGTAGGCATACCCTTGGTCGAGCACCATCCCGATAAACCCTCGTATGTCGGCGATCGCTGAGGTGGCACGCGGTTCGCTCCAGCACTCAATCACGTTCAGCGCTGACATGTCTCCGTCGAAACGAGCCATTTCGGCTGCGGCTAAGTCGAGGTAGTGAACGCCTAGTTCTCGGGCCTTACGCAATAAGTCGTCGTCGACGTCGGTGACATTTCGAACACACCGAGTTTCGTGACCAAGGTCGCGAAGGCGGCGTTGCAAGATGTCGTAAGCGACATACACCGCGGCGTGACCGATGTGGGTCGCGTCGTATGGCGTAATCCCGCAGGTGTACATCGTGACAACCGGTCCAGGTTCGAATGGCACGATCTCGCGACGAGCCGTGTCATAGAGGTTGATCACGCTCATGAGGCTAATGCTGGTCGTTCCAGTTCAGACAAATCGGCTGACGGCGTCCGGCTTAGCCGACATCGATGCCAGTGAATTTGACCGCAGCCCTGGTCTTGTACCGCACGTTCAACTGCAGAAGCACCGCGGCGAATGCCTCAATTGGCGCGGCATTTGAGAGTTCGCCTGCATCAAGTGGTCGCATATTGGGAATCTTTCGCACGAGGTCGCAAGTGACCTCGGTGGCTTCAAGGTGGTCCGAGCAGATCAACACATCGCTTTCGACTGGATGATCCAAATCGCCCAATTCCTTTGCCGGAACATGATGAAAACCGGCAGCCACCATCGACTTCGGCAACGCAGCCTGAACGCTCGCGGCGACTGAGCCACGCGGTGGCACTAGCGGCTGAAACTCATGGCCAACTTTTGCCAGCGCGTTCGCCATCGAAATGACGACCTTTCCTTGCAACTGTCGCGACACCGCTTTTGCGGTGGCTGCTGCCGCGTCCCAAGGCGTAGCGATGACAACGAGATCGGCATTAGCCGCGCCTGCGTTATCAGCTGCCTCGATGACTAGACCTTTGCCGTCCCACTTCGTTAACAACTGATCGCGGATCTCCATCGATCGATACTTTGATCGCGACCCGAGGATGACTTCGAATCCGACCGAAGCCAGTCGGGCGGCAAGGCCGCTTCCAGCCGGACCAGTTGCTCCAAGCACTCCAATTTGCATCTGATCACCCTAGACGCGGCAAACACCCAGCCATGCAGTGTCACCACCTACTCAAATGAGAGGCACCCGCACGCTGTATCGATCGGGCATCCCAGCGAGATCTGAAAGGGCCGGTAACGTGCGGCTACTGAATCGAATTGGAGGGTTCATGGGCCTGCTTGACGGGAAAAATCTGGTGATAACTGGAGTCCTTACGGACTCATCGATCGCGTTCGGAGTCGCCAAGCTCGCGCAGCGCGAAGGGGCTGAAATCGTGTTGACCGGAGCAGGTCGCGGCCTGTCGCTTACCCAGCGCACCGCTCGGAAACTTACCAACGCTGTCGAAGTCATTGAATTCGACGTCGCAAATCCCGAACACGTTCCCGAGTTGCATGCACAGCTTGCGCAGCGATGGGATCGCGTCGATGGCGCATTGCACGCCATTGGTTTTGCGCCACCGGTTTGTCTCGGTGGCACCTTCATGGATGCCCAATGGGACGACGTCGGTGTCGCGCTGAACATCTCGGCCTATTCCTACAAGGCTCTCGCCGAAGCTGTCGCACCACTCATGGGACACGGCGGGTCACTCGTTGGGCTCGACTTTGACGCAACAGTGACCTGGCCCGCCTACGACTGGATGGGCGTTGCGAAAGCAGCATTCGAGTCTACTTCGCGCTACCTCGCCCGCTATCTCGGCCCCCAAGGTATTCGTGTCAACTTGGTTGCAGCGGGACCAATTAAGACAATTGCTGCTCGCTCCATTCCTGGTTTCAAACAGTTCGAAGACGTGTGGGCAGAACGCGCTCCCCTGGGTTGGGATGTTTCGGATTCAACCGCGGTCGCCAAGGCGTGCGTCGCGTTATTATCGGATTGGTTTCCGCAAACTACCGGCGAGATTGTGCACGTTGACGGCGGTTATCACACCACGGGGGCTTGACCACTCAGCACACGCACGCAGCGCCGATGCAGTCGGTCGACCCAGCGTTGCGGCTCCTTCAGTCGAGTGCATCTTCGGTTAGTAAGTATGAAGGATTGGCAACCCGTAATTGGGCGACAACATCTCGCCACACATCATGGCGAACTTGATCTAGCACCGCGTCTACTTCACCGGAACGAATAGCGCGCGCCAATTCAGCATCGTTCCTAAAACCCAAGGCACCAAGTCGCAGTTCATGATCGACAATGGGCGCTGGGCCGGCCGCCAATTCTCGCTCGACCAAAGCCAAGACTTTGGCCGCGACCCGAGTATGGAAGTTCACCCGACCTTGGGTCGCGCTCATGACATCGCGCTCGAGGAACTCGCGAACCGCGACTACCAATTCGCCCGCCGACATTGATCCATACACATTTGGGGTCGATGTCGATTCATCGTCGCGCTCCGAGACCTCAGCCGACGCCGCGGCGTCCGGAGGTCGAGCACCAATCAGATTCAAAACGTCGTACTCGTTTTCGCAAACTCGTCGACCGATAGCGGCCAATTCGACTGAACGGCTCGAACCAGAAAGGTGACTCGCTGCTTGAACAATGCAGATCACCCCCCACCGCAATGTGCCGAGCACCTCCCACCAACGAATCGCAGCTGGATCGATGTGCACCCCCGACACGTTTTCGTATGCGTCGATCAGTTCGTCATAAGTACCCAGACCAGCAACCGGCAGGTCAGAACCGAAGCGCCATGCTCGGACGCACAACCACCCGAGGTCCTCGCGAGGGTCCCCCAAATGGGCGAGCTCCCAGTCAAGAACTCCACGCAACCCTTGTTCATCGACCATGAAGTTCCCGAGGCGGAAATCGCCATGCACCACCGTCGGCGTGACCGATGCAGGGCGATGATCTTCAAGCCACCGCAGACCAAGTTCGAATGCAGGATGTGGCTCTCCGAGATAGTCAATCAATCCAGCTAATTGCGAAACCGGCTCTTGATTAACCAAATAGCTCGCCGCGTCGATCGGCACCGCATGCACCGCAGCGAGCGCTTCAGCACATTCGCGAACCAAACGCGAACGAGCTGGGGCGAATTCGTCGTCTCGCAGAATCCGCCGAGCAATGGTTTCGCCATCAATGCGACCCATCACGAGAAATGGCGAACCAACTATCGCGACGTCGTCTGACGCTGCGATGACCGGAGCGACCGGAACGCCCGCAACGGCGGCGGCCCGCAACAACCCCGACTCGCCGACCATCGACGCAGCACCGCCCATGACTCCAGGGCGTATGCGTTGCAAGATCAACCGTTCCAAACCACCGCTGATGGCATCAAGTAAATCGAACGCCCAAGTCTCGCGAGAAGCGCCACCGGACATTCGTCCAAGGTCTCGAACCTCGAGGCCCTCACGCCCAAGCGATTGTTCGAGGAATACGGCGAGACGTTCAGCGATGTCGTCGTTGTCTCCCATAGCCAAAGAACGCTACCCGCGTCACATACAGGCCAACCGCATTGCCACCCGACACGCCTCGTCGCCCATGGCCAGATGCGAAGTGGTTAGGACTTCAACCCTTCAGCAGCGCTGTGCGCGGCCAAGTCAGTCAGCCTCAGGATCAAACTCGTCAAGGATCTCGCCCACAATCTCTTCTAGGAGGTCTTCGAGGGTGACGATCCCTGCGGTGCCGCCGGTTGGATCGGTGACCAGCGCGAAGTGCACGCGTGCCCGTTGCATCGCGAGCAGAAGGTCTTGGAGCGCTCGATCGCAGGGGACCACCAGCATCCGACGGGCCAGACGAATAGGCACTGGAGAATCCGCCGTTTCGGGCCCCAACATCAAGAGGTCCTTCACGTGGACAAATCCACGAATGTCGTCGATCCCACCCGGACCATGAACCGGCAGTCGCGAGTGTCCGCACCTCACCGCTAACGACTCAGCCTCTCGCACCGTCGTTTCATTGGTGATGGCCTGAATGTCGTCTCGACCGATCATCACTGCGGCGGCGTCGCGGCCCCCAAAATCGAGCACTCCAGTGAGGATCCCATGCTCAGCATCTTCGATCAAACCTTCGTCGCGTGAAGCAGTCAACATCACCGTCAACTCAGCGGCCGTTGGGGTTGAAGACAGACTGTCACGGGGCTGAATCCCGAATGCTCGAACCACCACGTTGCTCATCCAATTCAAAATTCGAATGACTGGCCGAAACACAAACAGGTATGCCCGATTGGCCAACACGATTCGGCGGAGGGTGTGCTCTGGATCCGCCAGCGCAATGCTTTTGGGAACCATCTCTCCTAAGACCATGTGCAAAAAGACCACGAACGCCAAACTGAGGATTGCGGCAATGGTGTGACCAGCTGCCGGCGGCAGATGTACCGCCGCCATCACTGGCTCGATGAGCCCGGCAATTTTCGGTTCAGCAACGAGGCCAAGTGCAAGCGATGCCATGGTGATGCCCAATTGTGCGCCGGCAAGTTGCATCGTGATGTCGCCTGAGGCTTCGACTGCCAGCCGATCCGAACGGGTTCCTCCATCGGCGCGCTCTTCGAGCTTCGTGCGCCGCGAACCAACCAACGAGAACTCGAGTGCGACGAAAAATCCGTTCACGACGAGGAGACAAAAAGACACGACAAGTGCCACCCAGATCGTCATGAACGGTCACCGTGATCATCGATACCGATGCGAACTGTGGCAACCCGCAAGCCATCCATCGCCACCACCTCGAGAGTCCACTGCCCAAAGGCACACTTCTCGCCGACCTCGGGGATTCGCCCCAAACGATCGAGAACAAATCCCGCCAGCGTTTCGTAATCGCCGTCAGGCGGGTGAAACCCGGTTCGTTCTTCGACCTCGTCGGGATGCAGCGAGCCAGAAAGTTCCCACGGTCCGGCACCGAACCCATGAGCCGTCAGCCGCGATTGTGGCGGATCATACTCATCGTCGATTTCACCAACAATCTCTTCGACAACATCCTCAAGGGTGATAATGCCAGCGGTACCGCCGTGTTCATCTACGACTATTGCGAGGTGGTTACGCGATGACTGCATGTCACCGAGCAGGCCATACAGCGCCCTCGTCTCCGGCACGACCACTACATCGCCCATGATTTCGCCAACAGTCGTTTTCAGCCGCTCATGGGCAGGCACGGCTCCTACGGCTTTGACTAAGACAACCCCCACGATGTCATCGAGGTCGCCACGATAGACAGGAAATCGAGAGAATCCCGTCAGGCTTGCGAGGTCGAGTAACTCGACGGCCGAGGCGTCCGTTTCCAATGCGGCGATGCGACCTCGAGGCACTAACGCATCAGCCACGGTCTTGTCAGCAAAACGAACCGATCGCACGAAAAGCATCGACGCACTCGATCCAATCATTCCCCCTTCCGCAGACGCAGTGAGCAATCGGCTGAGTTCGGGCAGCGAGCGCACCGATTCAAGTTCGTCCCGGGGTTCAACTCCGACCAGGCGAACCGCCACATTTGCTGCGCGATTGAGCACCCGAATGATTGGACCGAAGATGATCCCGTAGATCTGAAGAAACGGCGCAAGAATCATGGCCGTCGGTTCAGGCCTCGCGATCGCGATCGTCTTAGGCGTTAACTCCCCCAACACCATCTGTAAAACCGTCGCGATGATCAGCGCAAGCACGATCGCCAGCGCGGAAACAATGCTTGAGCTCACGACGGGGGCAAGCAGCGGTTCGATAAGCCGCGCAATGAGTGGACCAGCCAAAAATCCAAGCATCAACGATGTCACTGTTATGCCAAGTTGGGCACCGGCGAGTGCTAGCGATAGTCGTCGTAGCAGCAAACGAGCGAGGCGAGCGCGTCGCACCCCGCGGTCAGCGAGTCCATCGATTCGGGCGCGATCGGTCGCGACTAGCGCGAACTCCGCCGCAACGAATACGCCGTTGACAACGATGAGAATGAGGACGGCAAGCAAGCCAAGTGCAGTAGTGATTCTGTAAGTGTCGCGGACTCACCGCACGTTCGGTGCCATGGACCACAATTTGATCAAACGGGTTGGTCGGCGTGCATGCCACTCGATGAGGAACCATTCACGATTGGTCGATCACCACTACGCCGGATCGCACCGCAGGATCTCCCTGACCATTGCGCACCTCGAACCACACCTCAAGCTCAAGACTTCCAATCACACCGCGCTGACGTTGCCGACATTCCGTTATTTCAATCGTGATGGTTGATGGCATCATCACCATGGCGCCAAAGCGACCGGCAATTCTTCGAACTCGAGCAGGATCACCATCGGCGAATTCATCAACGATTCGACTCACTGCCATCGCGAGAAATGCGGTGCCGTGAAGGATGATCCCTGGCAGGCCTGCAGCCTGCGCTGTGACAACATCGGTGTGAATGGGGTTCCAAATACGGGCACATTCGGTATAGATATGGGCTGCTTGCGCACCAATGTGCTGGTGCCAACGCGTCTGCTGCGTCACACCGACCGTCTGCTGTCGATGAGACGCAACAACCATCGGAGCAGCAATTTCGGCTGGCGCTGGACGGTCAATCCCTTCAACCGAAACACCTAAAAAGATCGAGCCCATCCGTGTACTGAAGACGATGTCGCCCACCGCGTCGACCGTGTCGAGTCGCAAGACCTCATAAGCCCCGGGTGTGCGCTTTTCGATGCCTTCAACTACCGCTGTTGTGCGTAGCAGTTCACCGGGGCGAGCCAATCGAACGATTTGCACCTCGTGGGAGGCATGAACGCCGCGAATCCGTTCAGCGATCGGGAGCATGCTTCGGGCCACCAAATCGCGAGCAGCGAGCACAACCGGCCACTCCAAACAAACTGGAAACAGCGGATGGGTCACAATTCCAATCGGCGACGAGGTATCGCTATAGCGGGTATTCAGATCCCCGATGCCGGCGGCGTAGGCCATTATCCAGCGAGCATCAACGAAGTGGTCGAACGATTCGGTAGCGCGGCCAACGGCAGACGATGGGAGGGGCATCATTCGATCCTCGCACACCTCAAAGCGATGGATCCGCCGAAGCAATGAACTCGGACTCCGGTTGCGGATGCCGCGACTACGCGGGGGCTACACCTTGAGCGGTAAGTTCGTACCATGACGTTTGACCAAGGGGCTCGTGACGTCATGGACACATGTAGCGTCCTGACCTTGACTCGCAACTGCCTGAGGTGGGTCTTTCCAACCAGCCATCGATGTCAAACTCGATGACGTCACTTTCGTCAACGACGGATGGCAGCGACCAAAGCATCCTGGAACTCGACGTCGACGAATTCCAGCCAGTAGCCGAGGTCGCTCGCTATCGAGCGCCGCGCGCCACCATCAACCCCGATCAAAGTTTGGGTTGGGTTCGACGCGTCTGGCCCATCGTGATGACCTACAAACTTTTGTTGTTCTCGTCGATCGGACTCGGCGTGGTGTCAATCGCGATCAATGTCACGATCCCGTTGGTGACTGCACGAGCGATCGACAACGCTCTCATCGACCGAACGGCACCCCTTTTGCGATTCGTCGTACTGCTCGTCATTCTTGGGATCGCGCGCGGTCTTTTGTCCTATGGCTATCGCTTCGGCCTCTACAAGATGGCGTTTCGTATCGAAACCGATTTGCGGTCGATTATCTTTCGACACCTGTCCACATTGTCATTTTCGTTTTATGACCGAGTGCAGTCCGGTCAGTTAATTTCACGCGCCAATTCCGACATTCGATCCTTGCAAATGTTCCTCGCATTCGCTCCACTCATTGGCCTGTCGATCCTCAGCTTTGTGTTGGCACTCATCCTGATGCTGTCGATCAGTGTGTCATTGACCTTGGTGTCGATTGCATGCCTTCCCGGCGTGTACGTCCTCGGCGTATTGCTTCGCAATCAAATCTTTCCGCTCTCGTGGATCGTGCAAGCGCGAACGGCAGACGTCGCAACAATCGTCGATGAAAACGTCAACGGAGTCCGGGTCGTTCGCAGTTTTGCCGCCGAGCAACAACAAATTCGCCACCTCGCACGATCAGCTCGGCGCCTACAGTGGGCCAACATCGCCACGGTAAATTCCCGCGCTCGTTACACACCGATAATGGAAAATCTTCCTCGCGTTGGACTCGTCGTCGTCTTGTTGTATGGAGGCTGGCTCGTCATCGACGGCCAACTTCAACTCGGCGTGCTTATTGCGTTCAATGCCTACATCCTGATGATGCAGACGCCTTTTCGACTCCTTGGCTTTTTCATGATGCTGCAACAACGCGCTGCTGCATCGGCCGAACGCATTTATGAAATCCTTGACGAATCATCGAATCTGACTCAACGACCCACAGCCGCGAAGCTGCGAGATCCAACGGGCCGCATCGAGTTTCGGAATGTCCGGTTTGGCTATCGCGACCCTGTAGTTGTCAGTGACGACGATTCCGGCGACGAACAGCCTGATACCACCGACGTCCTCGTCGATTTCAATCTCGTCGTCGAACCAGGCGAAACCGTCGCCCTCGTCGGTCGCACCGGTTCAGGGAAGTCGACCGTCGCTCGCCTTCTCCCCCGTTTTTATGATGTACGAGCGGGACAGGTACTCATCGATGGCACCGACGTCCGCGATCTCACCATCACGAGTCTCCGTGCCAACGTTGGGCTGGTACTCGACGAGCCATTTCTATTCTCGGTATCGGTTCGTGAAAATATTGCCTACGGCCGACCCGACGCGCCGATCGATCAAGTCATCGCTGCTGCAGTTGCGGCCCAAGCCGATGAGTTCATTTCCGAATTGCCCGGCGGATACGACGCAATCATCGGAGAACGCGGTTACACACTTTCGGGTGGGCAACGACAACGAATCGCTCTAGCCCGAACTTTTTTGGTGAATCCGAGATTGCTGGTGCTCGATGACGCCACGAGCGCGATCGATGTTCAAGTCGAATCACGTATCCACGAAGCGCTCGAACTACTGCTTCGCGATCGAACCACGATCGTGATAGCCCATCGACTTTCAACAATCAGCCTCGCTGACCGGGTGGCGCTTCTCGAAGGTGGTCGAGTCATCGCCACCGGCACCCACGCTCATCTCATGGCAACCGATCCGAGATATGTCGAAGTGTTGGCCAGAACCGAGAGCGACGAGATCGCCAGCGAAGCGGTCCGCGTCGGACGCGCCGAATTGGACCTGGCCGAACGAGCAACCGAAAAGGTCATGGTTCGCGAGGCTGGAGTCGTTGGGGATGTCGACCAATGATGAGCTTCGGAGCGGCACCAGGGTCGCCATTCAGCGGGCCAGGGGCCACCGCATCAAGCGCGGCGGCAGGCCTGCCCTTCGCTGGAATCCCAACCGAACTTGCTCGCAAAGTCGAAGGAATCCTCGCGACAGAACCCGAGCACCCCGACGAAGTCATGGGGTTCAGCCAGATACCCAACGACGATGAGCAGTCACCGTTTACGTTGCGGTCGTTCGTCGGTCAACACCGGTCGAAAATGCTGGTGGCATTCGGACTCATCGTATTAGAGACACTGGCTCAACAAGCCGGTCCGCTGCTCACAAAAATCGGCATCGACCGCGGCATTAGCCAAAAAGATATGGCGGTACTGCTCGTGGTGTCAGCAATCTATTTGGGCACAATCCTCATCAACGTTGGAGCTTCGCGTAGCCGAGTGTCGTTCACAGGTCGTCTCGGCGAACAGTTGATGTTTGAGTTGCGCCTGCGGGTCTTTTCCCATTTTCAACGGTTATCGCTCGAGTTTTTTACCGACGAAAAGGCTGGACGCCTGATGACCCGGATGACCAGTGACATCGACGCACTCACCACGTTGTTTCAAGACGGCCTCGTCAATCTCGGGGTCCAAGCACTTACCTTGGTCGTGATCGGCATTGTCCTGTTCGTCATGAGCCCAACCCTCGCCGTGATCACCATTGCGTTGGTCGTGCCAATCATGTTTTTGCTCACATTGTGGTTTCGGTCCGCAAGCGACCGCGGCTATCGACTCGTGCGCGACCGAATCGCCGAAGTGCTCGCCGATCTCCAAGAGAGCCTCTCTGGCATTCGGATCATTGCTGCCCACAATCGTCGCGCCCACAACGTGATTCATCATGACAACGTGATCGGCAGCCACCTTGATGCCAATCTGCACACGTCAAAGGTTGGGGCAATTTATGGGCCCGCGACCGAGGTCGTCGGCGTTCTTGGCCAAGCCGCAATCCTGCTGATCGGCGGCAACATGGTCCTCAATGGGACGCTGAGCTTGGGTGAACTCACTGCATTCGTGTTGTACCTCACCGCATTTTTCGCTCCGATCCAGCAACTCGTTCAGCTGTACAACACCTACCAACAGGGCCAGTCAGCAGTCACCAAATTGCGTGACCTACTTGGCACCGCGCCCTCCGTTGCGGAGGCACCCGACGCCGTTGACCTCCCATCGATCGCTGGGACTATCGACTTCGACACCGTCAGTTTTGGTTACCTCCGGTCAACGCCGGTGCTCGAAAAGGTGTCACTCCACATTGCCGCTGGTGAGACATTCGCGCTCGTCGGTCCGACGGGTGCCGGAAAGTCAACAATCGCGAAATTGGTTACCCGTTTTTATGACCCAACCGAAGGGTCCGTAAGTATCGATGGGTTCAATCTGCGCGATGTCACCTTTCACTCGCTGCGAACCCAACTGGGCGTGGTTCCCCAAGAACCATTTCTCTTTGCTGGGACTATTCGCGACAACGTGGCGTTCGCTCGACCATCGGCTACCGACGATGAGGTACGCGACGCGTGTCACGCCGTGGGCATCGACGATTTAATCGAGCGCCTTCCGGGTGGTCTTGACGCTGTTGTCCATGAACGAGGCTCGTCGCTCTCGTCGGGCGAACGACAACTCCTTGCACTCGCACGCGCCTTTCTGGCTCGCCCTCGCGTGTTGGTACTCGACGAAGCTACGTCGAACCTTGATTTGCGCTCGGAATCCCAAATCGATCGGGCGCTTGACGTCTTGCTCGAAGGCCGCACGGCGATCATCATCGCCCATCGACTTGCTACCGCTATGCGCGCTGACCGAATCGCCGTCGTTGATCACGGATCGATCATCGAAATGGGCACGCATACTGAACTGATCGCCCTTGGCGGTCACTATGGCGAGATGTACGCGACATGGATCGCTCATACGGTTGGCAGTTCTCAGTGACGATGCTCGGCGTCAGTAATCATGGCGACTGCTTCGAATGACGGTTTGGGGTTTAGCGTTGGCGTTTGTGACGATGGCTGCCGGCACACTTGTCGGTGGCACGGTTGGATTCGGCACCAACTTGGTTGCCGCACCAATCCTTGCCTTGATTAATCCCGAACTCGTTCCGGTTCCAATCATCTTGGCATCTGGAGTTTTCAACCTGCTGGTCGCTAGACGCGACCGGGGGATTCATCCGTGGCACGAAATTCGCTGGCCCCTTGTCGGATTAGTCCCCGCCAGCATTGTCGGTGCTGCCACTGTCGCAGTGATCGACCAACGCGAACTCAGTATCATGTTCGCGGTCCTTGTGTTGCTCGCCGTCGCCTTGAGCGTCTCGGGCCTCCATCCGCCACCTTCGCGCCATGCGCTAGCCGTTGCCGGAATGTGTTCCGGTTTCATGGGTACGACTGCCGGCATCGGCGGGCCACCTATCGCCTTGATGTTTCAGCACCACCATGGTCAGCAAATTCGCGCGTCGCTGTCACGATTTTTCGGAATCAGTTCGGTCGTGGCGATTATTCCGCTTGCGGCGTTCGGGCAGGTCCACATCGCTGATCTTGCGCGCGCCGCCGTCTTGATCCCTGGCGGATTGTTCGGATTCGTACTTTCGCAACACGCGGCAAGGCGCATTGACCATGGCGTCGCTCGCCGGGCCGTCTTGCTGGTCTCAGGTGCTTCGGCTTGTGTGGTGCTACTTCGGGCACTCACCTAGGCGAACCGATGCCAACAACACGAGCGTTTCAGGAACCCGCTTCGTCGGCGAGCACCGTTTCGATGCGTTCTAATGTTGCAGCCATATTTCGCCGAGTCGACTCACGCAGGCGCCGCACCATTGGCTTGCCAAGGGCTGCCTCTTGGGAAATATCCCAGCTTTCGCGCACTCGAGTTCCGCCGTCGACGGGTTCAAGTTCGTAGCGCCAAATGCGGCCGGCCACGAACCGACCAAGTGGAGTTGGTCCCCTCGTTTGCCACGCGAGCAGTCGGTCCTTTTCGTATTCGACCACGGTGTTCACCATCGAGTAGGGAATGCCCAAACGCATTGACATTCCAAACTGGCTCCCCAGAACCAACTCTTGGGAAGGTCCCTTTGCTTCGACCACGGTGCCGGATCCATCAACATCGCGATGCCGCGCCGGGTCAGCGATCAAGGCAAAAATCGCCTCGGCAGGTGCGGGGATAATTCGTTCGACAGTCTCAATGTCTGCTGATTCGCTCATGGCGTGCATGGTAGCGAGCCAGAACCCGCTTGCGAGTACCAGAGCTAACGGTTCAGGGAATCAGCGAAATGTGGCACGCTCCGCCGATGCCACCGGCACAGGTGGACCATCAAGCAGACCGCGTTTGCGTAAACGTGGCATCACGCCTTCGCCAAACCAGTACGCCTCTTCGAGGTGGGGGTATCCCGACAAGATGAACTCGTCGAATCCCATGTCGTGATAGGTGCTAATCACCTCGGCAACTTCGTCATGACTGCCGACGATCGCCGTTCCCGCACCACCACGAACAAGGCCGACACCAGCCCAAATATGAGGAGCGATCTCTAATGAATCACGATCGCGACGACCGTCGTGAAGCGAAGCCATCCGCTGCTGTCCCACCGACTGCGTCGATGAGAAATCAGCTCGAGCAGCAGCAATTGCTTCATCGGGAACCGATGCAAGCAATCGACTTGCCTCTGCCCATGCATGTTCTGAACTCTCGCGGGTGATGACATGAAATCGAATGCCGAAACGAAGCTTTCGACCGTAGGCTGCCGCCAAGGACGCAACTCGACTCACGCGTTCACGCACCATTTCGGGTGGCTCACCCCAGGCCAAATACACATCGACATGTTGCGCGGCGACCTGCTCAGCTGCACTCGATGCGCCACCAAAATAGACCTCGGGAATCGGATTCGGAATCGAACGCGTGGTGGCGTCGCTGACGCGGTAATGCTCACCGGTATACGAGAACGGCTCACCGGACCACGCTCCGCGCATGACCTCGATGAACTCTGCCGTGCGTTCATAACGCGCATCGTGATCGAGCCAATCGCCGAATCGAGCCAGCTCATGGGTATCCGCGCCGGTCACGACATTGAGCAAGAGTCGATCGCCCGACATCCGCTGATACGTGGAAGCCATCTGTGCGGCCAACGTGGGCGACAAAAATCCGGGACGAAAGGCGACCAAGAACTTGATCCGCTCGGTCTCTCCCAACAACGCTGCAGTCATTAGCCACGCGTCCTCACACGCGGTGCCAGTTGGTGTCAACATTGCGTGATACCCGAGTTGTTCGGCGGCGCGAGCCACGGTCGCAAGGTAAGCAAGCGTTGGCTCGCGATGGTGAGAATCTTGGCCAATCCCGACCAGGTCACGACTATCGCCGCCGGTAGGCAGAAACCAATGAATCTTCATCAGGTCGCTAGTGTCGCGCAGCAATGGTCCCCGCGCGTAGGGAACCAAAAGGGGAACCATGCCAACCAATGTCCGGGCCGTCGTTGCTCGATCAGTCAATAGTCCGGTCACCGTTGAGGAAATTGTCGTTCCCGATCCCGGGCCCGGCGAAGTCACTGTCGATGTCCATGCGTGCGGCGTCTGCCATACCGACTTGCATTACCGCGACGGCGCAATCAATGACGAATTTCCATTCCTCCTCGGCCATGAGGCGGCCGGAGTCATCGACGCAGTTGGGTCCGGCGTGACCGACGTCGCTCCGGGCGATTTCGTTGTCCTGAATTGGCGGGCAGTATGCGGGGTGTGTCGGGCCTGTCGTAAGGGCAAGCCACACCTGTGCTTCGCTACCCATAACGCAATCCAGAAGATGACACTTCTTGATGGAACCGAGTTGACCCCCGCGTTGGGTATCGGAGCATTTGCTGAAAAAACCCTTGTAGCGGCGGGCCAAGCCACCAAAGTCAATCCCGCGATAGACCCAGCAGCAGCCGGCCTCATCGGCTGTGGCGTCATGGCTGGTTTTGGTGCGGCGATCAATACCGGTGGGATTGGTCCCGGAGATTCGATCGCCGTATTCGGATGCGGTGGGGTGGGCGATGCAGCAATTGCAGGGGCGGCGTTGGTTGGCGCAAACCCGATTATTGCGGTCGACGTTGACCCCACCAAGTTGGCATGGGCCATGCAATTCGGGGCAACACACACGGTCAACGCGTCGAAGGTTGACCCCGTTGAAGCGATCCGAGCACTTACCGACGGATTCGGTGCCGATGTTTGCATCGAGGCTGTAGGTAACCCTGCGGTGCTCAAGCAAGCATTCTTCGCTCGCGACTTAGCGGGAACGGTTGTCCAAGTCGGCGTACCCACGCCAGACATGGCACTTCCCGACATCCCCATGATCGAGTTCTTCGGTCGAGGTGGTGCACTCAAGCCGTCGTGGTACGGCGATTGCCTTCCAAGTCGGGATTTTCCCATGCTGGTTGAACTCAGTCTGCAAGGCCGATTTCCGCTAACCGATTTCGTGACTGAACGCATCAGCATCGACGACGTCGAGGCGGCATTTGCCATGATGTCATCAGGCGAAGTCTTGCGTTCGGTGGTCGAGTTCGATCGATGACTGACTAATCCGACCGGTATCGTTAAGCCATGGCCCATCCTTCATCAACGTCCCATCGCCCCGAGGTCACCCACGATCCAACCCTCGGCGACGGTGACCACGAAAAGTTTGCCCACATTGTGAAAAAGAACGAACTCACTGACGCCATGGTGTTTGGCGAGGAAATCACTGCGCTGTGCGGCAAGAAATGGGTACCGACTCGGGACCCACAAAAGTTTCCGGTGTGCCCGGCTTGTCGAGATCGCCTCTCATCAATGGCGTGAATGCCGCCGCCGAATTGTCTTTTTAGCGAGACCCCAGAAAAATCACGGCGAGCCCGGCTACTCCTACCGCTACGGTTCCATAAGCTGCCGGGGAAAGATCACTCCAGGTTGCGACAGGTCGCTGACGCGTTTGATGTCCGCGACGACGATGTGCGCTCCAGCGCCCTAAGAGCCACGTACCGATGCCAATCGTCAAAAGAATGGACCCGGCGATTGGTTCACTGGCATTTCCCGTGATTGTCGGCATCCCTCGAAACACAATAATTCCGCAGGCAACAAGCGAGACTCCGCTTCGGGACCAAGCTAAGTCGGTTCGCTCCGCTGCAATACCCGGGTCAGGACCGACATAATTTCCGTATTCGGTGTAATCGGATTCCGAATCTCGCTCGACGCGTTCAAGCGGGTTGTGATTCGGGTGGGCTTGGTCGTTCACGTCGTATTTCCAGCAAACAACACCAGGCCAAGGGCAACGATCGCCGTGATGCCAATCACAATCGCCACAAAGAATGGCAGCGGAGATTTTGGCAAGTTGCGTCGCTCCTCCATCGCTTCTTCGTTGCGCCGCCATTGCCACAGGCTGCTCAGGGCAATCACAATCCCGAGCACAATCAGCGGCACGCCAATCATCCGGCGGCCACCCGGAACCGAAAACGGAGGAAGCAACTGGGTGATTGCCAACCCAGCGGTCACTAACGCAAGCGATGTGCGGTTCCAAGCCAAAAATGTCCGCTCGTTGGCATAAGAAAACCGAACGTCGACCATTTCGTGTTCAGTAGTCGAGTCGTCCCCGTTGACTACTGACTTGTCCACCACTGGTGCATCATCAGTCGGTTCCATCACCATTGACCGTACCCGAACTGATGGGCCACCAACCGTGACCAGACCTGCTGAGAACCCGAAAGCGACAGCGGCAAGGTCAAGTGAGACGTAACGACTGCAGATCAACGATCCACGGATCACTCGGCAGGGTTGCCGGATCGAACCGTTCGAGCAAGGTCTTCGGGGAGGCGGACTCACCCGGTTCAGCCAAATGCAGACTGGCCGCGAGATGCCCCAGCACCTGATTCGGAGACTCGCCAAGGGCCATACGATCCGAAAGCGTTACTGCGCCATTACGTTTCGCTAACCGCGTTCCATCTTGGGCCAAAGCCAGCGGCACGTGTGCGAAAATGGGCTCGGCGAGACCCAATAATCGAGCGAGATAGACCTGGCGCGGCGTCGATGCCAAGAGGTCATCACCTCGAACGACTTCCTCGACACTTTGCATCGCGTCGTCGACAATGACCGCCAAGTTGTATGCCGGAACGCCGTCATTGCGGCGCAACACCATATCGTCGACAGAAACCTCAACGACGCCGCAAAGACGATCAACCACCGAGACCAGCTCGCTATTCGCACGCAATCGAAGCGCCGGTTGGCGCCCTGATTGCTCCAAGTTCGCGCAATCCGAAGCGCTGAGTTCGCGACATGTGCCTGGATACGCGCCTTGCGGTGCGAGACCTTGCGGGGCACTCGCCGCCTCCTGGATTTCACGACGGGTGCAATAACACCGATAGGTCAATCCGTTTTCAATCAGTTGGTCGATTGCATCGTGATAGGCCAAGACATTGTCCCGCTGGTGGAACGCTGCGCCATCCCAGTCAAGGCCAAGAGTGCGCAAATCGTCGAGTTGGCGCGAGGCGACTCCCGGTCGATCCGAATCTGGAACGAGGTCATCAATGCGTAAGTAAAAAGCCGAATTCGATGACCGAGCAAACAGCCAAGCTGCTAGTGCAGTTCGCAGATTACCGAGGTGTAAATCGCCAGATGGCGTGGGAGCAAAACGACCGGCAGGCATCAACCATGATCGTGTCACGGGAACGACCGCCATGCTCGAAACGACACGGTGAGAGGCCACACATGACCTGCCATGTTCCCGCTTGCGCAATTCCCATGAGACAATCGGGCCATGACGACACTCCCCCGCGGCTTCCATGCCCATGTTGCGTCGATCGGCATTAAGGACAGCACTGATGATTTCCTGGTCCTTGCGTCGGACCAGCCGTGCTCGGCGGCTGCGGTGTTTACCCGAAGTCGATTTGCGGGGCCGAGTGTTGACCTCAGCCGGTCCAATGTGGCAAACGGGCAATTACAGGCATTCACCGTTTTGTCCAAGAATGCGAACGTGGCGACAGGCGAGCCTGGCTTGGCAGATGCCCATGAGATCGTCGCAGCGGTGGCTGATGCGGTTGGCACTTCAAACGACAACGTGCTCATTGCGTCTACGGGCGTAATCGGGCGGCGCTATCCAATGGAAAAGATTCGCGACCACCTGACCACGCTGCGCTTTCCATTCGACGGAACTGATGCCGAATCAGCGGCTCAAGCGATCATGACGACCGACACGGTGCCAAAGATTGCGTCGTCGACCGTAACAACGGTCACTGGTTCGAGTGCTTCGATTGTTGGGATCGCCAAAGGTGTCGGGATGATCGAACCTGACATGGCGACCCTGATTACGCTTTTTTGCACAGATGCCGATGTTGCATCGGCCGACCTAGACGTACTCTTCCGTCGCGTCATGGCAGTCACGTTCAATGCATTGAGTATCGATACCGACACCTCCACAAGTGACACTGCGGCGATCATGGCCAACGGAGCGAGTGGAGCAGTTCCCCTTGTCGAATTCGAAACAGCGCTCCTTGAGGTCGCCCAGTCACTGACCCGCCAGATCGCACGAGACGGCGAGGGCGCAACCACTCTCATAGAGGTTCTCGTCGACCAAGCTCGTGACGTCGACCAAGCGAAGCGTGTCGCTAAGTCAGTTGTGAATTCTCCGTTGGTCAAAACTGCCGTTCATGGTGCCGACCCGAATTGGGGTCGCGTCGCTATGGCGATCGGCAAATGCTCCGAGGATCTCGACATCGACCAATCGCAGGTCATCATCCGATTTGGCAGTACCGAGGTTTACCCCGTGCAACTCGACCAGCAAGGACTCGACCAACTGAGCATTTACCTCACCGGAGACGAAGTCTTGATCCACATCAGTCTGGCGGTTGGGTCAGAGTCGTTCACTGCCTACGGGTGTGACCTTTCCGATGGGTACGTACGTATAAACGCCGATTACACAACCTGAAAGCTGCAATGACCAATGCCTGAGTACGACGTCATCATCGTCGGAGCCGGCTTAGCTGGCCTTTCCGCCGCGATCGAGATCACCGACAGTGGCCTCAACGCATTGTTGATAGAAGCCGACTCGAGGGTCGGCGGCCGAGTCCAAACAGACGAAGTGGACGGCTATCTCCTCGACCGCGGGTTCCAAATCCTGCTAACCGCGTATCCCGAAGCCCAGCGCCTGCTCGACTTTGAGCCGCTCGATCTCATGCCGTTTGCTTCTGGCGCGTTAGTCCGTATTGACGACCAGTTCCATCCCGTCGGGGACCCATTTCGTCAACCACGAGATCTACTTGCCACCGCCCGCGCACCTATCGGAACTTGGGCTGACAAAGCTCGCATTATCGAGTTTCGTCGGAGGGTCCGTCGCCAGCCCGCGGAACAACTTTTTCATCAGCTTGATATGACTGCTCTTGAGCGGCTCCAACGGTTTGGGTTTTCGCCAACCATCATTGAACGATTCTTTCGACCTCTCGTTTCAGGAATCACCCTTGACCCCGACCTCGGTGGTTCTCGGCGACAGCTTGAATTCGTTTTTCGGATGCTCGCTGATGGCGATGCCGTCGTGCCCGCAGCGGGGATGGGTTGTATACCCGAGCAACTCGCGATGCGAATTCCGGCGAATCAGTTTCGCTTCGATACCAAAGTTTTAGAGGTCGGCCCGCACCATGTCGTCACATCTGAAGGTGAGAGGATTTCCGCTACTGCAGTCGTCGTCGCCACCGATGCCACGGCCGCAGCACGTTTTACCGGCATTGATGATCCAGGGTGGAACAGCGTGACGAGTGTCTGGTTCTCAGCCCCCGAACCGCCAACGGACTCAACCGCGATCATTCTCGATGGCAGTGGAGCCGGACCGGCGGTAGACGTTGCCGTGATGAGTAACGTGAGTGCGCGTTATGCCCCACCTAATCGCGCGCTCATTGTGGCATCAGCCTTAGCCACCGGAGACGGCATCGAGAATGCGGTACAAACACAATTACGGGGTTGGTTTGGAACATCCGTCGATGGATGGACGATGTTGCGGGCTGACCGAATCGACGCGGCACAACCTCGATTCGATATCGGTCGTGACCCATCGCTTGATTCGCAGCTTGCCTCCGGGGTGTACCTCGCTGGCGATCACCGTCACGATCCCTCGATCCATGGCGCGCTCGCATCCGGGCATCGAACGGGTAGGGCGGTGGTTTCGCAGCTGACCCGCTAGTCGGTCACTACAGTTTCGATCATGACCACCCGCGAAGATCACATTGCCTTGGTTGAGAAGCTTTGGGCGACCCTTTACATAGAACGTGACCTCGACGCTGTCGGAGCGATGTTTGCCGAAGATGGTCACTACGAGGATGTCCCCATCGACGATGGAGGTGCCACCGGTCCCAAGCAAATTGCGGCGCGCCTGCGAATCGGATTTGCACCAGTCAAGGGCTTCGATCATGTGATTCATCGGATGGTCGTCGATGGCGACACCGTGATCACCGAACATGCCGAGACTTGGCACTTCGATGACGAAGTGAGTGTGACGCTGCCGTTTGTTTCCGTTCAAGAAATTCGTGACGGGAAACTTGTACTTTGGCGGGACTATTCCAACATGAATACGTTGCTGGAGGGCGCTCCCGATTGGTGGATCGAACACATCATGAACCAGCCACCAATCGCATAGACGCAATAGTGCTCGGTGCTAAGTCAGGACTCGTTGGTCAAGAGTTACTGGTCAGGGACGCTTGACCCTGAGATCAATCGGCCGAGAGACCTCGCTGAAAAAATCATTTCCTTTGTCATCCACGACGATGAATGCAGGGAAATCTCGTACTTCGATTTTCCACACTGCTTCCATTCCAAGTTCTTCGTATTCAAGAACTTCCACCGAGGTGATGCAGTCTTTGGCTAATCGGGCAGCGGGACCGCCAATCGACCCGAGATAGAACCCGCCGTGAGAGCGGCAAGCGTCAGTAACGGCCGGCGAGCGATTTCCCTTCGCCAACATCACGAGGCTTCCACCTCGCTGCTGGAACTCGTCGACATAGGAATCCATCCGGCCAGCCGTTGTCGGTCCAAACGAGCCCGACGCATAACCCTCTGGCGTTTTGGCTGGACCGGCGTAGTACACGCAAAAATCCCGCAAATACGACGGCATCTCGTCGCCAGCATCGAGTCGTTCTTTGATTTTCGCGTGAGCAAGATCGCGAGCTACCACCATTGGTCCATTCAACATGATTCGCGTCTTGACTGGATAACGCGACAGTTCAGCCCGGATCTCATCCATCGGCATATTGAGATCAATGGCCACCACATCACCTGCTAGGCGATCATCGGTAACCGGCGGCAAAAAGCGCGCGGGATCAACTTCTAGTTGCTCAATGAAGATCCCCTCGGCAGTTATTTTTCCTAATGCTTGGCGATCCGCTGAACATGACACCGCAATGGCAATTGGGCAAGATGCGCCATGTCGAGGCAAGCGGATAACTCGTACGTCATGGCAAAAATATTTGCCGCCGAATTGAGCACCGATACCAAAATCCTGCGTCAGCTTCAACACTTTTGCTTCGAATTCGACGTCGCGGAATCCCCGACCGAATTCATCTCCGGTCGTCGGCAGCGAATCGAGATAACGCGTCGAGGCCAACTTCGCGGTTTCGACTGCGACCTCTGCCGATGTTCCACCGATTACGACAGCAAGGTGATACGGAGGACACGCTGCTGTTCCGAGCGTCCGCAATTTCTCATCGAGAAATGCCAGCAAACTCGCGGGATTCAATACGGCCTTCGTCTCTTGGTAGAGATAACTCTTGTTGGCGGAACCGCCACCTTTTGCCATGAACAAAAACTTGTAGGAATCCCCATCCACCGCCGAGATTTTGATTTCCGCCGGCAAATTGGTTTTGGTGTTCACTTCATCCCACATGGTGAGCGGCGCCATCTGCGAATAGCGCAAATTCGCGTCTCGATAGGTGTTGAAAATGCCTTGAGCGATCGCTGCTTCATCACCACCACCGGTGATCACGAACTCACCTTTCTTGGCCTTGACGATCGCGGTTCCCGTGTCTTGGCATGACGGCAATATTCCGCCCGCGGCAATGGACGCATTCTTCAACAATTCGAGCGCCACAAAGCGGTCGTTGGCCGACGCCTCGGGATCATCAAGGATCGATGCAAGTTGCGCCAGGTGGTCGGTCCGCAACAGATGGGCAATGTCGCGCATCGCTTGGCCAGTCAATAGGGTTATCGCAGCCGGAGCGATGCGTAAGAAGCGTTCGGAACCCACATCGAAGGTCGATACGCCATCAGTGGTGAGCAACCGATACGTCGTTTGATCGGGGCCGAGGGGCAGCGGTTCTTGATAGGCAAAGTCGCTCATAACTCCATGCTCACCTGCGCGCTGCAAACGGACAAATCCCCGACGAGCCCACAAGCCAAGCAGCGCAATATTCATCGGGCATTATTTTGCGGACATTCACCGTGCACCTCGAACCAGCTGCCCGGGGCGATCTCCTTGGTCAACACCGTCACGCAAGATGACCTGCCCTCGTTTCACGGTCGCGACATAGCCCGATGCCCCTTGCACAAATCGTCGAGCATCACCTGGCAGATCATGGATCATCTCTGGTCGAGGCAAACGCAACCCAGCGAAGTCGATCACATTCACATCACCGAGCATTCCAGGAGCCAACCGGCCGCGATCGCTTAGGCCAACAAGGTCAGCTGTATCACTGGTCATCATCCGCACCACGGTCTCGATTGGGATGCGACCGTAGGCTCGGTCTCGCGCCCAAAGTGCCATCATCGAAGTGGGCGTACTTGCATCACAAGTGGTCCCGCAGTGCGCCCCGCCATCACCGAGCCCCCAGGTTGTCGTCGGATGAAGCAACATTTCTCGCACCGCATCGAGATTGAAATCGGTGTAATTCAAAAGCGGTCGCATCACGAGATTTTCGCCGTCATCGGCGAGCAACGCGTCATAGAAAACTTCGTTTGGCGTTCGGCCTTCACGTCGCGCCTGAGCCGCCAAACTCGAATCTTTCGGCGGCTCATAGTCGGGTTCGCTGCCCATCGGGAAAATGCGCTCGGGGTCAAGAAAATGGGTAAACATCGGGTCGATGTCTTCGGCCTCAGTTAAAAGTTTCTCGCGCGTAATCGGGTCGCGCATGTGAGCGACCTTGGCCTCAATCGGCAGAAACCCAAGGCCACCCCAAGTTGGGCAATACGCAAACGGGTGAAAGGTGTGCAAGCCAAGCAATAAATTGACGGGTCGACCCGCGACCTGGGGTCGCACGTTCGCTCCATCTGCCGCGGCCGCGCTGCAGAGGTCAAGCATGCGCTTCCAAGCAGTCGGATCGTGATCGTTCTGAGTCATCGCAAAAGTGACTGGTCGATGAATAGCCTTGGCCAACCTTCGCATCCAAGCCATTTCCCGTTCCGGAGCCGCGAGGTCTTCGCCCAGAGCGCCGGCCGGCGCCAACTCAAAAATTCCGGTTCCCAACTCACCCAAGACACTGCCGATTCCAAATAGTTCGTCTTCTGCGGCAAAAGTTCCCGGCACGGGTTCGCCGTCGATCGCCATGTGGGCAATCGTGCGCGACGTCGAAAAGCCAAGCGCTCCTGCTTGAACTCCCTCCCGCACAATCGCTGCCATCGCGGCGATGTCGTCAGGCGATGCTGGCTCATTCTTTGCTCCGCGATCACCCATCACGTATCCGCGTACGGCTCCATGTGGCACAAAGACAGCCACATCAAGCATTTTCGATGTCACATCTACCGCGTTGAGGTATTCGGGAAAGGTTTCCCAGTTCCAATCAATGCCCGCCGACAACGCAGCACCCGGAATATCTTCGACGCCTTCCATCAATCCAATGAGCCATTCATGTCGATCCGGCTTTACCGGGGCGAACCCGACACCGCAGTTGCCCATGACGACTGTGGTAGCGCCGTGCCAGCAACTCGGTGTCAGCATCGGATCCCACGTGACTTGCCCGTCGAAATGGGTGTGGATGTCAACGAAGCCCGGAGTCACGAGTAATCCGTCGGCGTCGATTTCCTCCCTTCCTTCGGCGGGGACCGAACCGACATCAGTAATGATCCCGTTGGAGATCGCGACGTCAGCCACGTAGGAATCTGACCCCGTTCCGTCGACCACGGTGCCGCCGCGAATCACAAGATCATGCATGGAAACAGTTCCCCTCTGTGGGCTGGTGCCCAGCGAATCAACATTCAAGATGCCAGTTCGGGAACCCTACCGCTGCCTCGACCAGCAGTACTCTGACAGCACGTTCTTCTTGCTACCCCAATTGCTCACTCCTTAAGGAACTTTGTGGCTCTTGTAGAGGTAAGTGCCCCCCAGTCCAACACGAGACTGATCACGCTCAATCGACCCGAACGACTCAATGCAATGTCGATCGACCTCGTCATTGAACTCGTGACGGCCTTTGAAACCTGCGCTAACGACAACGACTGCTCGGTGGTGATTCTCACGGGCGCCGGACGTGCCTTCTGTTCTGGCCTCGATCTCAAGGACTACGGCATCATTCCGAATATTGATGGGTTGCAGGTCGGGCAGATCGCTCAACGGTCAATGCGGTACTTTTCAGCACTGGTTCCCGCGATGCGCCGAATGCCCCAGCCGGTTATCGCGGCAATCAACGGGATCGCCTACGGAGGCGGCATGTGTCTCACGCTCGGTGCGGAGCTTCGCATCGCCGGCGAACGTGCTGCTTTCAACAGCACGGGCATCGTCAACGGCTTAACGTCGACAGAACTCGGCGCGAGCTACTTGTTGCCGCGGCTGATTGGTGCGGCGCACAGCAACGAAATCTTGCTCACCGGTCGAGTCGTCGATGCTCCTGACGCGTTACGCATGGGCCTGGTGTCCCAGGTCGTGCCCGATGATGATCTGCTCAATGTCGCTCTCAAGGTTGCTGGTCGCATGTGTGAGTTCAGCCCCTACGGCTTAGCGATGACAAAAGATGTGATCTGGGCCAACCTCGAAGCGGGAAGTCTGGACGCCGCCATTGAGATCGAAGACCGAAACCAGTTGATGCTTGGGTTCACCGAAAATTTGCCCGAAGCGATACGGGCCTTTGACCAAGACCGCAAACCGACTTACACCGATGCGCCCCGGCGCGACTTATTCATGCCACCCGAAACTTGATTCAACGCGGAGCAGATCGAACCCGACAATGATTGATCTGCTCAGCAATTTTTCGACCGAGCGCGATGCTTCCCACTACTTCGAGATGCACCTGATCGCCGCCCATGAGCGATGGATCTGAATCGATCAATCCGTCTAGGTCAACGAGATAGAGGTTTGACCGAAGTTCGGCTTCCTGAGCCAGTTTCGCGTTGAAATCCAGCCCGGTTCCCTTGCCGGGACGAGTTGGGTCGGCATCGACATTGACCCAAACCACACAATGCGAACCAAGGAGTTCAAGTGCTTTGTCCACTGCCTGCGAACTGGCTTCAGCACTGAGTTTTCCGGCCGCTTGTTGCAGCACATCGTTTGTTCCGAGTTGCACGACGATCGCATCGGACGATCCAAGGGCCGCCTGCTCCAACGTCGCTAGTTGGTCGCCAACTGTTAGCCCAGCAGTCGCGTCGATGCTCACTGACCATCCTGCGGCTTCAAGTTCCTGGGTAATGACCGGGGCACCTAGGGCGGAAAGGCTGTCACCGACGATGACGACTTGAGATTGCGTCTTCGAAGCGCACGAAACATCGATCAACAACACCGACAAAACGAGGCCAATGACGACCACCTGTTTGACCATGACACGAGACCGAGTCACGTTGATCAAAGGTGGTTCAGTCGATCGGGAGGCGACGAAACAGTTCAGCTTTTTCCTCTTCGAATTCCTCGAAAGTGATCTGTTTAGCGTCGAATCGACGGTGGATGGCTTCGATGCGTTCGAGGAGTTCAGAAGCCGAGAGTTCGCCGTCGTGATCATCGCCGGCTAAAGGCATCAGGCCATCGTCATCAAGCAGATCGGGCTCGTCGGAATCAGGGTTCAAGCGTTTTTCGCGTTTGGCCGCGGCTTTGGCTTTCTTGGCCCGGTCACGCTGCAATTTTTCGAAGCTTGTCCGTTGCGCGGCCATTGGGCGTCTCCTTCAACTGGCGGGTACCGGACCGCCATCGAAGGCCACGACCGGCATTTACATCGTTGGCATACTACGGCCAAACGATGCCGGCGACCCATCTCGGCGCCAGGAAAGGGATCGGAGGTGGCAATCAGTTGAGCGTCCGCCACCAAATCGCTCATCGACTCTGGCATTGTTGCAGCGTGATTGAGGCGGGACCCATCATCGAAACGAACTCCCGAATTCGGGTCAAGTCGATGGACGGACTGCGCGGGCTCGCCGTCGCCGCGGTTGTCGTTTACCACCTCTGTCCCGAACTAGTACCCGGTGGTTTTCTCGGCGTGTCAGTTTTTTTCGTCCTTTCCGGTTATCTGATTACGACGTTGCTTCTCGGCGAAGCAACTACCACTTCGAAAATTCGGATACGGGAGTTTTGGGGCCGACGATTTCGGCGATTGATGCCCACGGCGTTTGCCGCTCTCGCGCTCGCACTCATTGTCGCGGCCGCCGTTGGCGATGCCCACCAGCTAAAGACGCTTCCGGGCGACGTCACTGCCGCTGCGCTCTATGTCGCTAACTGGCGATTCATTGCCCTCGGAACCTCCTATGGCGCTCATTATCAACAGCCGAGTGTCGTTCTGCATTTCTGGTCACTGGCGATCGAGGAGCAGTTCTATCTCGTGGTCGCCATTGTCGCCGCGCTTCTCGCACGATTTGGCCGATCGCGTCGCGCTTGGCTCATGACATTTGGTGCCTTGGCGTTAGCGTCGATGGCATCGACGGTCTTACTGGGGCCCGATAACACGACCAGGATTTATTTTGGAACGACAACGCGAGCATTTGAATTGCTGGCTGGGTCGGTGCTCGGCATTGTGCTCGCGGGTCGAGCGTTCGTCCCGCGAAGTCGATCGGGTCGCCGGGGACTGCAAGCAGCAGGTGTCGTTGCGCTTGGCGCACTGATCGCGTCGTTCATTCTGATTCGCATCGACAACCCATTTTTGTATCGGGGCGGATTTTGGGTGGTTGCCGGCGTCACGATCGTGGCCTTGGTAGCTCTGCGCTCGCGCGGTCCAATCGCGTGGTTCTTGGCATGGCGACCATTGGTGATGCTTGGAATCATTTCCTACGGCGTGTATCTGTACCACTGGCCGTTGTTCATCTGGCTAACTCCTGCGACAACACATCTCGATGGACTCGCACTCGCGGCCATCCGCGTCGGGGCAACGTTATTGCTGGCGATTTTGTCCTATGTCTTCCTCGAGCAACCCATTCGAAAACAACGTTGGCACCAACCGCTTCCGGCCCTCGCGGGAATCATCGGGTTGAGTTTTGTGCTCGTTATCGGATCGGCGTTCGCCCTTGGCCGGCGAGCAAACGACCGAGCGATCGTCGCCGCTCCAAACGTTTCGCTGGCAACGGCGACCACCATGGCAGGAACGCCTGCAACCGCCCCTGTTGGTGACATAGATACGCCACGTTCGGTGCTAGTCGTTGGCGATTCAGTCCTGCACGATGCGCTGCCGTCAATAACGGCCGACTTTGCCGCAGCAGGTGTCACAGTCACCGCGCTTGGAGCACCCGGCGAAACATTGGTGAGCAACAGCGGCCGATGGCTTTCCGAAATCTCCCAAGTAGTTGAGACCAAAAACCCCGACATCGTTGTCCTTGAGTCGTGCTGCGGATCGCTCTATCCCTTTGTCGCCGTCGATGGAACAGTGACCGACATAGATACGCCGGTTTTTTGGGAGCTCTGGGCAACATTGGTTGGCCAAGCGACCGAGCGAGCTGGCGCTCGAGGCGCTCGAGTCATGTGGGTGTTGCCACCTCCGGTCGACGGAGTCCGCAGCCTCTGGTACGGAGACGTTGGAACCCGGATGGCATCAGTCATTGCAATCGAACGTGGCCTCGCTGCCGCTCAACCCAATGTTCAACTCATCGACTGGGGTGTGCTGGCTGCTGCCGATCGCACGTACGCGGCAACGCTTCCTGATGAGCACGGCAACCCTGTGGTGATTCGGGCTGACGACGGTTTGCACTTCACTCCAGCCGGTCAAGCGATCCAGGCAAGGACCACGGTTGATCAGGTTCTCAACGCATGGCAATCGTCTGGAGGCCGCCCTGATCATCCTGCCTCAGTTCCGGGCGCGTAGGGTTCGCAGATGCGCTTTTCCTACGCCGAGTCAATGACCGATCCGTCCTTTTATCTACCCTTGGCGCGTGCCGCCGAGGATGCCGGCTTTGATTCGTTCGTCGTGCCCGACAGCATTTTGTATCCCCGCGATTCCGACTCGACGTATCCCTACACGCCCGACGGAAACCGAGAGTTTCTTGAGGACAAACCGTTCATCGAACCGTTCTCACTCATTCCGGCGATGGGTGCAGTGACCGAGACATTGCGATTCACGACCTTCGTCGTCAAGCTGCCAATTCGAAACCCCGTAATTGTCGCAAAACAAGCCACATCGGTAGCCGTACTCACGAATAATCGGTTGGGGTTCGGTGTCGGCTTATCGCCGTGGCCAGAGGATTACGTCGCGTGCGATCAACCGTGGAAAGACCGCGGTCGCCGAATGGACGAGCAAATTGAAATCATTCAGCACCTAGCCACCGGAACATTCAGCGAATATCACGGCGAGTTTTATGACTTGCCAGCAATCAAAATGTGTCCAGTCCCATCAGAGAAATTGCCGATCCTGATCGGAGGTCATGCTGATGCGGCGCTGCGGCGGGCGGCGAGATTATGCGACGGCTGGATGCACGCCGGCAGCGACGGCGATCAACTCCCGACCATGATCGGACGCCTCCATGAGCTGCGTCGCGAGTACGGCCGCGAAAACGAACCATTTGAGATTCATGTCATCTCGATGGACGGTTACAGCGTGGATGGGTGTCATCGACTCGAAGACCTCGGCGTCACTGACGTCATCATCGGATTCCGGAACTCCTACCAAATGGAACAAGACACCGAGACACTTCAGCAAAAGATCGACGCAATGGGCTGGTTCACTGATTCAGTCATCGACAAGCTCGGCTCGTGATGGTGACCTCGAGCGATTGAGCTGCGCTTAGCTAGCTTCGACGAAGCGCTGCTGCCGCTCCGGCTCGTCGTCCAAAAAAGGTGCCATCACCAAGGGAAATGCCGCTCACATAGCCGTGTGCGGAAATCCCCGAAGTCGTTCGACCCGCCGCGAACAATCCCAAGACTTGATTTCCACTCACTGACTGCACGGCACCATCTACCGAGGTCACCAACCCACCGAGGGTAAAGGTGGCGTAATACGCCGCCGGATTCGCAACGCGCAGGTCGTACGCGCCGAGAGATCCGGTCAATGGACGAACGAACTCAGCCGCCTTATGAAACACCGGGTCTTCATGCAGTTCTGCGTGGCGGTTATAGAGATCCATCGTCGAGACCAATGAACCATTGGGAAGGCCGATCTCGCGTTCAAGATCAGCCGAGGTTTCGCACACCCAAGTTGCTTGAAGGCCCGCTCGAGTCACTTCATACAGAGACTCATCCACGATGAGGTACGCCTCCCCTTCTTGGCGAAACAACACCTCTTGGCCGACGCGTCCGTAATAGGTGTCCTCATTGATGAATCGCTGGCCATGTCCATTCACCAACACGCCCCCGACAAGTTTTCGCGGCGGAGTCATCGGAACCGCACATTCCGCGGCATCCATCCGAGTGACCGCCGAACCAATGGCCTGGGCCATCCGAATTCCTCGTCCATCATCGAAGTCGTTTCCGAGCCGAAGTGAACACCGCGCCACCAACGGCGCATGGCGAGCCAACATCTCATCGTTGTGCACAAATCCTCCGGCGCACAGCACCACACCGCCACGAGCGCGGACAAACAAGTCGTCGCCCAACCGTCGAGCGAGCACGCCGACGACTTCCCCGTGATCGTCGATCACCAATCGACTTACCTGCGCACCGGTTTCAATGTGGGTGTTGGTCGCTGCTACCGCTGCCGACAAACACTCCATCAGGAAGCCACCTGCCGCATGTCGTTTCTGCGGTTTATGTCCCCTCGGGGCAGGAATCGCAATGTCATCGAACGGAAATGCATCCTCGCCGCCGGAATAGACCAGCGCATCGTCAGTAGGCGGTTCGATTCCGGGCTCTGGATAGAAGCCAGCTTTAAATGGCACGCCTTGTGCGACAAGCCACGAGTAATGGTCGACACTTTCGTCGCAATACAACCGGACCTTCTCGGCATCGGGGTCAGGCCCACATGCCTCCATCAGAAATCGATACATCTCATCTGGAGTGTCACTGAACCCACAGGCGATTTGAATCGGAGTTCCTCCCCCGAGATAGATCAGCCCGCCCGATTGCGCAGAGGTCCCGCCGGGGCCACCGGAAGCTTCAAGGACGATGACCGTCGCACCAGCTTCACTTGCCCCAAGCGCGGCACAGGCTCCCGCAGCGCCCATACCAACGACAACGACGTCGGTCTCAAGGTCCCACACGACTACATCACGAGCCTGAACGGGTTCAACGGTTTCAGAATCGTTACTGCTCATGGCGGGCGACGATAGCCCGATGACGAATCGCCGACGACCGGTTCACCACCAATGAGACCTGAAGGTGGCACGATGCAGCGGTGCTCGATCCTCAAACCCCGGTACTCATTGGCGTGGGTGCAATCACTCAGCGCATTGAGGGACTTGGCCAGGACAGCAGTCAATTGGCCGAGCCCATCGAATTGATGCATCAAGCAGCACTTTCGGCCGAGCGCGATGCCGGCGCGCCAGGCCTGTTACAAAACGTTGATCTCATCGCCGTGCCGAAAGGCATCTGGGATTATCCCGATGCCGCTCGGCAGTTGGCTTCGTTAGTCGGCGCAAAGTCACCAGCATCGGTGCACACCGTCGTTGGCGAGGTTGGAATCTTGCAACAAACCCTTATCAGCCGCGCATGTTCCGCAATTGCCGAGGGCGAGTCAACCATTGCACTCATCGCTGGCGGCGAAGCGCGCCAGCGTGCCGTGCTCGCGACACGGACAGGCCACGATGCTTTGGACACGATTGTCCCCGGCGCCCCTGATGAACTCCTCCTGCCGATTGGCGACATCATCACCGCCATCGAAATTGAACGTGACCTCGCAGTACCGGCCCACCAATACGCGCTGGTCGAAAGCGCTCTGCGCCACAATTCGGGCATCACTGCTGAGCAACAGGTTGACCTACTCGGCAATCTTTGGGCCAGCTTCGCCCGCGTTGCCGCGGCAAACCCCTTCGCCTGGGACCGGTCCAATCCGGACGCACACAAGATCACTACCGCATCGCCGGACAATCGGATGATTGCGACGCCATATACCAAGCGCTTGTGTTCGCAATGGAACGTTGACCAAGCCGCCGCACTCATAGTGACATCGGTGGCCACGGCTTCTGCGGCCGGCGTGACGCCGAATCGCTGGGTCTTTCCGCTGGTCAGCGCCGAGTCCCAAGCCATGATTCCGCTTCCCGAACGCGCCGAGTTAGCCCGGTCGATCGGTACCAAGTTGGTCGGGCAAGCTGCGTTCCGCGCGATCGATATCACCGTCGACGACATTGACTATTTCGATGTATACAGCTGTTTTCCTGCAGCGGTTCAAGTTCAGATGATCGAGCTCGGCATCACGATCGACACCGATGGCAACGTGACCACGGGCAAGGCGAAAGGCCGTCCACTCACCCTCACCGGAGGAATGACCTTTGCCGGCGGACCATTGAACTCGTACGCGCTGCACGCAACGGCTGCGATGGCAGCAACGTTGCGAGATGAACCCGGGGCAATCGGGCTCGTGACATCAGTCAGTGGGATGTTGACGAAACCGGCCGTCGCCCTGTGGTCAACGCTGCCACCGTCGCGTCGGTTTTCCGACATCGATGTCACGACCGAAACGCTTACTCAGGTCGAAACGGTGACCATTGACCGCAACGCCACCGGGTTTGGCACCATTGCTGCGAGCAGTGTGTTGTGTGATCGCGGCGTACCATCTCGAGTCGTGGCCGTCATCGAATGTGCCGACGGTTCGCGAACCATCGCAGTGGATTACGACCAGCAACGAGCAGAGGCCGGAATGCATGAGGACCTCGTGGGTTCGTCGGTTGAGGTAGGCCCACCCGGTCAGTTCGATCGGTGCTAACAACCAATATCACCCTTGTCCGCCGCACCCCACGAGCACCAATGGTCGACAATGCAAGAATGACTGGCTGACAGGCAACCATCCCAACAGATTTCTATGCCGAGGAGTCCCATGCCAGTAGACCCGAACTTTCAAGCCCTACTCGACAACCTTGCTGGTCCCGACGCGAAAGACCTCGCCGATCTCACGATTGGTGAAGCACGCGACCTCGAGGTGCTCATGGGCATGCTCGAATCAGACAAGGTCCACGTCGATAGCGTCGAAGACCGCACGATTCCTGGTCCCGCGGGTGAAATTCCAATTCGGGTGTATCACCCAGACGCTCGAGGCTCACGACCCGGAATCCTTCTTTGGTTTCACGGCGGCGGTTGGTGCCTTGGCAACTTGCAAAGCGGCGATGGTCCGGCGCGCCAGCTAGCAAGTTCAAGCGGCGCCGTAGTGGTTTCCGTTGAATACCGGCTTGCACCGGAACACCCGTTTCCGGCCGGCCCCGAGGACTGCTGGGCGGCATTGAATTGGGTCGCTAATCACGGATCTGAACTCGGTGGAGACCCTGCACGAATCGCAGTCGGCGGTGATAGTGCTGGCGGCAATTTGGCCGCAGTTGTTGCGATCAAAGCCCGTGACGCGGGCGCTCCATTCATCTGCCATCAACTCCTCGTCTACCCCGGTACCGATTTGACCATGTCACATCCATCGATTGAGGAAAATGCTGAGGGATTCCTCCTGACCAAGCGCAGCATGATCTGGTTCGCCGATCTCTACCTCGGCCCCGATGGCGACCCACGAGATCCGGAGGCGTCGCCGATCTTCGCCGACGACCTCTCGGGCGTCGCTCCAGCCACCGTCATTACTGCGATGTTTGACCCGCTACGGGACGAAGGCGAGGCCTACGCCGAGGCGCTTCGGCAGGCAGGAGTTGAAGCCCGAACTGAGCGTTACGACACCATGATCCATGGGTTCTTCTCCATGGGTTCGATCAGTCCCATCGCCGATCATGCCATCAACGACGCTGCCGCAATCTTGCGTGAAGCACTTGTCGACTGATGGGTCGCATCAACGACAACGTCGCGTTGATAACCGGAGGTGCATCTGGGCTTGGTGAAGCATGCGCTCAGCGTTTCGCTGCCGAAGGTGCCATCGTGATTACGGTCGATCTCGCGAGCTCAGCCGATCACGTCGCCGATGTATGCGACGAAAATGCTATGCGCAATGTGGTGGAATCAATTGTTGCGAAACACGGCCGTTTAGACACGTTGGTGAATTGTGCCGGAGTCGCAGGTGGTGGGCCCGTTCATCTGCTTGACATCACCGAATGGAACCGCGTGCTGTCCATTAACCTGACTGGCACCTTCGTTTCATGCAAGCAAGCCCTCCAGCCGATGCTGGCCCAAGGAAGCGGAAGCATCATCAATGTGGCGAGCGTGGAAGGCATTGAAGGCACCGAAGGTGGCAGTACCTATAACGCGTCGAAAGCTGGCGTGGTGATGCTGACCAAGAACTTGGCAATCGATTACGGCCGCAGTGGGATCCGCGCCAACTGCATCTGTCCTGGCTTTATCCAGACTCCCATGTTGAGTTCGGTTCTCGACAGCCCCGGGATGGAGATCTACCGCGACCGCATCCGAGATGAGCACAAACTCGGCCGATTCGGTCGGCCTGATGAAATTGCGAGCGCCGCGTTATTCCTCGCGTCTGACGACGCTTCGTTCGTGACCGGCCACTCGTTGGTGGTCGACGGCGGGTATACCGCAGGCCGCCGACCGGGGATGCTCGAAGGCTTCGGCCTGTAGCAAGACGAGTCACCGTCGGATCGCACCTTTACCGGCGATGCGGGCCCAATGGTGCAAGTTGGACCAAAACGCGGCACACTGTAAACCCCGTATCAGATGAACGTTGGAGGTTCCGCGGTGGTATTCAAGATCGGGACCAAGGTCATCTACCCGTCGCACGGCGTGGCCAAGATCGTCGGCCGAGAGAAACGCAAGGTTGACGGCAAAGACGTCAGCTACCTCGTGCTGTCAGTTCCAGAACGTGGATGGGGCACGACCGGCAACATGACTGTTTCGGTTCCCGAGGCCAAAGCAGAGGCGCTCGGCGTTCGAACTGCAGTGTCCGAAGAAGAAGCAGCCGAAGTTCTTGAGGTGCTGGCCGTCACCGACGCCCGGGTCCCGTCTAACTGGTCCCGCCGATTCAAAAATCACCAAGAGAAGCTCAAGTCCGGCGATGTCTACGAGCATGCCGAGGTGGTCCGAAATTTGGCCCTTCGTCAACGAAACGCTTCATTGTCGACCGCCGAACAATCGATGTACGCAAATGCTCGCCACGTGCTTATTTCCGAGCTCGCGGTTTCGTGGGGCGTCGATGATGCCGAAGCCGAGACTCGGGTTGACCAAGTCTTGGGACTCATCCCGAAAGACTGAGCAGCTCGCTGCGGCTTCGGCGATGATCGCATGTCGTTAGCCAACCTATGAGCGCCGAATCAGATCCGAATCGTTTGGCCGTTCGCAAAATCGCGTTCGAGTACCCCGCCGATTTGGATCCAGCTTGGAACCGTCAGTTCCCGGAGTTCGCGTTTGCCGCTAACAGTGTTTCGCTGTTGATGCCCTATGCCGAGCCCTACTTCGTCAAGGCAGTTCGATCCGCCCTTGGACAGATTGACCCGACGATAAAGAGCCGCACCGAGGATTACCTGCGCCAGGAACTCCAGCACCATGTTCAACACCGACGATTCAATGATTTGATTGTTGCTCGGTATCCACGGATTGCGCGGGTCGAGTCTTGGATGAAACAAACCTATGGGTGGCTTTCACGGACACGGTCCCAACGATTCAATCTCGCGTTCGCGGCTGGATCTGAAACCATCGCCTTTGCTATTGCCCGATGGACCGAAAGTCACCTTGGTGAGTTTTTCGACGGTGCCGATCCCGTCGCGGCAACCTTGTTCTTGTGGCATCTGGCCGAAGAAGTTGAACACAAAACCGCAGCCTTTGACGTGTACGAACAAGTAGACGGTTCTCGTTTGCGCTATCTCGCAGCAATGACAACTTCATTTGCGTTGCTGGCTTGGTTCACGATTCTGTCGACGCTGACCATGTTGTGGGCCGACCATCGGCTGGCACGGCCCACAACATGGTTTCGATTGTTCAAGTGGTCGTTAAGCCTGTCGTTCACCGTCTTGCCTGACATGCTCGCTTCAGCCATGCCAAGCCATCACCCGTCCGACTTCAGCGATCCACCACTACTCAGCGCGTGGTTACGTGACTTCGACCCTGTGACAGGAACCATGCCGGTTTGGACCCCGGGGATCTAACGATCCGTTAACACGGGCTCCTTGACACCCTTTGACGATGGGCCTTCGGCAATTGGTGAAGTCGAATAGCTCGACCCCATGCCGAACTCCATGTGGTAGGCCGGACCACCATGTTCGTGGATGTCGATTCCTTCGAGTTCTCCTGCTTCAGAGACTCGCAGGGTCCGAGTGGCCTTGACTGCATACATCAGAACGAATCCGACTGCTAAGGCCGCCAAAGTGATGGTCAGGCTGCCCTTAAGTTGAGCCAACAACTGGTCGGTTCCACCTCCATAGAACAATCCAGTCACCAGTGTTGATGTATCGGCACCTGTTGGCCCGGGGATTCCAAAATCACCGCTGGCGAACAACCCGACGGCGATCGTTCCGAAAATGCCAGCTATGCCGTGAACGGCCACAGCACCAATCGGATCATCGACTCGCAGCCATTCAATGAAGTCGATGCCAAGCACGATCACTACGCCGGCGATTGCGCCGATGGCGATGGCACCGAGCGGGCTTACCCAATAGCACGGAGCGGTTATGGCAACGAGGCCGCCAAGGAGTCCGTTGATTGTGATGCCCATGTCCCACTTCTTGACCCGGGGATAGATCCAAGCCATCGCAGTCAAGCCACCCGCGCATGCCGCGAGTGTCGTATTGGTAGCCACTCGGCCGATGCCTTCGAAGTCCATGGCCGACAGGGTTGAACCGGGGTTGAATCCGTACCAACCAAACCACAAAATGACCGCGCCAACTGCCGCTATCGTCATGTCGTGGCCTGGGAACATACCGCCACCATCACGCTTGAATTTCCGGCCGAGCCGAGGTCCGAGAACTACTGCACCGGTAAATGCCACCATGCCGCCGACCGTGTGGACAACCGTTGAGCCAGCAAAATCACGGAACGGGGTGTCCATCGTGGCGAGCCATCCGCCTGGTCCCCATACCCAGTGACCGAGGATCGGATAAATGAATCCGCTGACAACAAAGCTATAGAGGAGGTCGCCTTTGAATCCCGTCCGACCAACCATTGCGCCAGACGTAATCGTCGAACATGTGTCGGCGAAGGCGAATTGGAACAAAAAGAAGGCGAGAAACGCGACACCTGTGGTTCCATAGGTCGCAGTGGCATTGCCAAGAAAGAAGTAGTTATGACCAATGATCCCATTGCCCTCACCGAACATAAAGGCAAAGCCGAAGGCCCAAAACAGCAGCCCACATAGGCAGGTGTCAACGATGCACTCTTGCAGAACGTTCACGGTTTCACGAGAACGTGCAAAACCTGCTTCGAGCATCATGAATCCGGCCTGCATCAAGAACACCAAAAATGCCGTTACCAGAACCCACACCGTGTTCAATGGGTTGATGATGTCGTCACCGGTAAACGGAGCTGGCACCGCACCAGTTGCATCTTGAGCGAGGGCCTTATCTCCAATGAATTTCATGAATACGTAGGCAATAGCGATGACCGCCAGCAGCCCAATCATCTTGCCGGCCAAGTAGACGCCGAAGTACCGGCGCTGCTCGGGTACGCCGAACGCCGCTTTGAGACGTTTATGAAACGGCGCCTTTTCACCAGAATTGGCGTTGGGAGAAAAGGCAACTGTTGTCATGGTTTCCAAAGCCTCCATCTTGCCGACCAGCTGAACCATCGGTTCCTCCTTCGTGTCATGCCCGATCCGGCGGACCATGGCAACCCATCGACGGGAACGCAGTCCCCCTCGATCTGTTAGAGGGGACCGTAGGAAATCAGCGTGTCGGCTTCGTGAGCCAAGCGTTACACCATGCCGACAGCTTGCTGAACGAAACCTGACTTCGAGAGCAGACCGGCGGCAGTGTTTCCTAATCGGCGGCAGGCTCGAGGGTATCTATTAATGTCACGCCGTAAACACTCCAAAGTTTTCGGTGCAGCGACACCCAATGTGCGTGTCGCTGCGGATCGCTACCCGATGGACTCAAACCACCACGCCGCCGAGCAATTACTCGCATAGGGTCCGCACCATGGATCGCAGTGTTCCCGAACCGTTCATCGAAGTTGACGCCGGCGAAACCATTTGGCGCTTCGATACATCGTTCCTGACTTCGCACTGGACCTGCATTTGGGGTCGAGGCTGCCACGGCATTCTCGATTTCCCAGCCGACGAGCTCGGCCAGGGTTGCTGCTCAGTGGGCGCCGAACTTGACGGTGACGACGCACCAACTACCGCTGCACTCGCGAGTTTTCTCAAACCGGCGAGGTTCCAGTACTTCGACCAGGCCCAGCTTGGCGGGATCTTTAGCGATGACACGCGCACTAACACTCGCGTGGTTGATGGCGCGTGCATTTTCCTCAATCGACCACAATTCGAGGGTGGCGCCGGCTGCGCACTGCACCTCGCAGCGATTGATGCCAATGAATCCCCGATCGATTGGAAACCTGAAGTGTGTTGGCAGCTTCCGATCAAGGTCGATTGGGAGCCTGGCGAGAACGACACTGAGATCGCGACGCTTCGCCGATGGTCGCGAGCCGACTGGGGCGATGAAGGCCCAACGATGCATTGGTGCTGCACCGAGGGTTCCAACGCGTACATTGGCGCGGAAATGGTTATCGACTCGTTAAGTGATGAACTCGAAGCCATTATCGGCACACCAGTTTTTATCGAGTTGCGAAGTCGCCTGGGTTGACGTGACATCTCAGCTGCCACCTCAAGTCACGCGAATCGTTGTGCGCTTCGTCAACTCAGCCAATAATCACGAGACGAGGATCCATGGTTGACCCCACGCCCCACATCAACCGTCGGCCAATCGCTACTAACGGGGTCCGACTCTCGGTGATGGATTCCATGAGCGGGTACAAGGGCTTGCCGATCATCCTGGCCCACGGCTTTCCTGAGCTCAGCTATTCATGGCGTCATCAACTTCCAGCGATCGCCCATGCGGGGTATCGCGTGCTCGCTCCAGACCAACGGGGGTATGGGGCTTCCGATCGGCCCGAACGCGTCGAGGACTATGACATCGTCGAACTCACGAATGACCTGCTCGGCATCCTTGATGACCTAGGCGAAGAACGAGGCATTTTCGTCGGGCACGACTGGGGTTCGATGGTTGTTTGGTCCCTTGCGCAACTCGCACCTGAGCGAGTTGCCGGCGTAGTCGGAATGAGCGTTCCGTTCATCCCGCGCGGGCCAATGCCGCCGATGCGGATGCTGCGCGAACTCCTTGGCGATGCGTTTTTTTACATGCTCTACTTCCAGGAACCCGAGATCGCCGACCGCGAACTCGGCGGTGATACAGCTCGGACCATGCGACGATTCCTCGCTGCCGGTTCGCTCGAAGAAGGCGTCGAAATCGACCCGGTCGACATGTTCGCTAACGACGGGCGCGGATTCATCGACCGAATGCCTGAGCCAGACGGGCTCCCTGCTTGGCTTGAGCAAGCCGAACTTGACCATTACATCACCGAATTCACCCGGACCGGATTTACCGGTGGCATTAATTGGTATCGAAACTTTGATCGCAATTGGGGACTTACCGAGTCGGTCGCCGACCGCGGTGTCGACGTGCCGTCGATGTTCATCGGGGGAAGCCTCGACCCCGTATTACTGATGACGCCACCCAGTGGGATGGACGGATGGATGACCCACTACCACGGCACGGTGTTGGTCCCTGGTGCTGGCCACTGGGTGCAACAAGAAAAGCCTGATCCGGTCAATGAAGCGCTCATCAACTTCTTCGAGATGATCCGGACAACCAAGCCCAGATAACGGTTAACGGTCAGTTCCACGTACTGTTGGCAGGCCCAATCAAACGAGTCGATGCCAACCCCTTTGCCGCCTGAGCGATAGAGGAACGTATCCGTCTCATCCCGACGGAGTATGTGCATGCCCGATAACCAGTCCGCCCCCCAGCCTGACGAGCGACTCGATCAGCAATCTGGCCTGGGATCCGACCAGCAAACCGACCAGACCGGCGACCAAACCCTTGCTGGGGATGTAGGCGATGACACTGGCACTGAGGTGATACCGGCCGGGTTTGATGGCCTTGGGTTACGGCCTGAACTGTTGGCCGCGCTTGCCCGACTCGGATACGAAGAACCAACGCCCATTCAACGTGAGACCATTCCGCTCCTGCTTGAAGGTCGAGATCTTCTTGGGCAAGCAGCCACCGGAACCGGCAAAACCGCAGCATTTGCGCTGCCAATCCTCGAACGTATCGAAGCCCGTGGCCAGGTCGCTCCCATCGCGCTGATTTTGGTGCCTACCCGGGAACTCGCAGTCCAAGTTTCAGAAGCCCTGTACCGCTACGGACGCGAACTTGATGCGCAGGTGCTCCCCATTTATGGGGGTCAACCAATTGGTCGACAACTTCAAGCGCTTCGACGCGGCGTCCACGTAGTCGTCGCCACGCCAGGCCGAGCCCTCGATCACATTGGTCGTCGAACCTTGCCGCTCGACGACATTCAGATGGTCGTACTCGACGAGGCAGACGAAATGCTCGACATGGGATTCGCCGAAGATATCGAAGCAATTCTGGAAGCAACACCGACCGACCGCCAGACCGTGCTGTTCTCAGCCACGATGCCACCACGCATCGAACGAATTATTCGGCGGCATCTCAACAACCCGGCGCGAATCCAAATCGGTATCGGTCAGTCCGCGACCGGCGAGGCCCCTCTCGTCCGTCAGGTTGCCTATGTCGTGGCACGGGGACACAAAGCGGCTGCACTCGGCCGAGTGCTCGATATCGAATCTCCCGGATCGGCGATTGTCTTTTGCCGTACTCGAATCGAGGTTGACCAACTCACCGAGACGCTCAACGGGCGCGGCTACCGGGCCCAAGCGCTTCACGGCGGCATGAGTCAAGATCAGCGTGATCGCGTCATGTCACGCATTCGAAATCAGACTGCCGATCTTCTCGTGGCTACTGATGTCGCGGCGCGAGGACTCGACATCGATCAATTGACCCACGTCATCAACTACGACGTGCCATCGGCTCCAGAGTCCTATGTGCACCGAATCGGTCGCGTCGGTCGCGCTGGTCGGGAAGGTGTTGCGATCACGTTGGCCGAGCCGCGAGAGCAACGACTCCTCGGAAACATCGAGCGGCTCACCAAACAAAAGATAGCCATCGAGAAGGTTCCCACTGTCGCCGATCTTCGAGCCCGGAAGATGCAACAGACCATGACGACGCTTCGGGAGTCATTGCAGTCAGATGACCTCGACCCGTTTCGCCCGTACCTCGACACGCTGGTCGCGGAGTTCACACTCGATGACATCGCGCTCGCGGCCATCAAACTCGTCCACCAAGCGGGCGGAAGCGACGCCGACGAGCAAGAGATTCCGGAAGTGGCGATGCAAAAAGACCACGACAAACGCAAAAGCCATGACAAAAAGCCATGGGATAAAAAAGGTAGCGACAAGAAATCGTGGGACAAAAAATCACACGGGGACTCGAAACACGGAGCCTCGAAACACAGCGATTCAAAACACAGCAGTTCGAAACATGGTGACCGTTCGGATCGCTATTCGGGCGAAACGACGATGCTCTATGTCGGCCTCGGTGCAAGCAGCGGGGTTCGTCCCAAAGATCTCGTAGGAGCCATCGCCAATGAAACCCGCCTTAGCGGACGCGACATTGGACCTATCAAAATTACTGAGCGATTCGCTCTCGTCGGTGTGCCCGAGGGCGCGGTCGACGAAGTGATCTCGGCGATGAAACGCACAACCATCAAGGGCAAGAAAACCGCAGTTCGACGAGATAGCGAACGCAAAGGTTAGCGAGTAGACGCAAACGCGACTTCAAACCACCGTCGGCGCGCTGCGTTTAGCTGACTTCAATAAAAATGCACTCGCCGGGACATTCCTCGGCCGATTCGATGACACCATCAAGATCACCGTCGGGTACCGGCACCAAACCTTGGGGGCCGCCGGGGTCGCTCTTGACCGAGGCGCCGTCTTTCACGTAGGCGAGGCCGTCGTCAAGCAACGTGAAAACCTTGGGAGCGATCTCGACACAAATGCCGTCGCCAGTGCACAGATCCTGATCGATCCACACGTTGTAGCCCATTGGTCCTCATTCGATAATCGGTGGTTATGGTCACCAGATCCTACCTATCGGGACCAGACACGAGAAACTCAGAACCAGATTTCTCGTGACCGCAGTTCGCCACGCACAGCGGCTATGTTCCTGTTGTTCTATAGCCAATTAGAGGAATCAACATGCAATTCGGAAACGCCGCTCATACTTCGCCTCGGCGCCTCAAGCTCAGTACGGTGATCGTTGGTGTCGTTGTTGGTTTCACCTTGCTCGGCTTGGCTACCGGCTGCAGCAGCAATAAGGCAAACCCCGTTGCCAGCGCATCCACCACGACTTCAACCACCAAGTCGACTGTCACGACAAGTTCGCCCGCGGCCACCTCGGCTGCTGGAAAACCATGCGTGGCTGTTAACGGTCCTCTTCCAGCGGGGGCTCCAGCCGTTGATGTTGTCGTTGGCCCAGCGCCGACCGAGCTCGTAATCAAGGACATCAAAGTTGGCACTGGTGCGGATGTCACTCCCGGCAGTTCGGTCACGGTCAATTACATCGGCGTTGCCTGCTCAACGGGCAAGGTGTTCGACTCGTCCTACAGCCGTGGGCAAACCGCGACATTTCCCCTCACTCGCGTGATCCCCGGTTGGACCAACGGCATTCCCAATATGAAGGTCGGCGGCATCCGACTACTCGGGATTCCTAGCGCCCAAGCCTACGGAGCACAAAGCCCGACCCCCCTCATCGCTCCGGATGAAGCGCTGTGGTTTGTGGTCGAGGTCACTGCGGTCGCACCCTGAACTGGCTAAGCCCACAACACATTCTGAAGGCGTCCACTCGCGGACAGTTTCTGGTGCGGTAGGAATGGAATCGCTCCAGGTCCCCCAGGGCGCATTCTTGCTCGACCGCTACCCGGTCGTGGCAAATGATCCGCTTCGAGCATGGGATGCAGCCGACCGCTACGTCCTAGAACATCTTGATACTCATGCACCTGCCAGCCCATCACGCACAATCGAGAGCGTCAACGACACCATCTTGGTCGTCAATGATTCGTTCGGCGTACTCACTACTGCTCTCGCGTCGCGTCCGATCTGGTCCTTGTCGGATTCGTATCTTTCATTGGCTGGAGGTCGACACAATCTGGTCAAACATGGCATCGCTGCTACACAAGTCCACTGGCTAAACAGTTTCGACTCCGTTCCCGATCGCCTTGATGTTGTGGTGATCAAGGTGCCGAAGAATTTGTCATTACTCGAAGATCAATTGCGGCGCATTCGACCCGCACTTCATGCCGATACTCTGGTAATAGGCGCCGCAATGGCCAAGCACATTCACTCGTCGACGCTTGACGTGTTTGACCGATGTGTCGGCCCAACACGAACGTCAATCGCACAATCAAAGGCTCGACTCATCTTCAGCGATGTCGATACCCATCGCCACCTTGAGCCACCAAGTTGGCCGAGGTCGTTTTCGTGTCCCCCAGGCGACCATGAAGTTTTTAGCCATGCCGGAGTTTTTGCAGGTGAAAGTCTCGATGTTGGTACCCGATTTTTTCTTGAAACACTTCCGAAACGGACACGCGTCAACCACATTGTCGACCTTGGTTGTGGCAATGGTGTCGTCGGCATGATCGCTGCCACTCGCGACCCCAGCGCAACTATCACCTTTATTGATGAGTCATTTCGCGCCGTCAAATCTGCCGAAGATACCTTTCGGGCCAACTTCGGTCCCGATCGCGATGCTCACTTTCTCGTCGGAAACAATTTCAGTGACCTCTGCCCGGGTTCACCAAGCATTGAGCCCGAAAGCGTTGATTTGGTGCTTAACAATCCGCCGTTTCACGTTGATCGCTCCATCGGAGATGCCGTGGCGTGGCAGATGTTTGTCGAATCGCGTCTCATGCTGCGCCCCGACGGAGAAATGTGGGTGGTTGGGAATCGACATCTCGCCTACCACGCCAAGCTCAAACGGGTTTTTGGTAACTGTGAAACTATGGCCAGCAACGCGAAATTCGTCGTCCTGCGATCGATCAAGGTTTCGTAAACACCATTCAGTCAAACACCATTCAGTCAAACACCATGGCATCTAGGCATCTGACGAATCGGCAAGGATGGGAATATGGCAACTCTCTTCGAACCAGCCACCCTTGGCCCACTCACGCTGCGCAATCGTATTATTAAGGCCGCAACCTTCGAAGGACTCACACCACACGGCGTCGTAACCGACGAGCTCATTGAGTTTCACCGCCAAATTGCTGCCGGCGGTGCTGCGATGACGACAGTGGCCTACCTTGCGGTCGCTCCCGAAGGTCGAACGCATGCCGAATGTATTGATCTACGCCCTAATGCCGTCGATGGACTACGCCGCTTAACCGATGCGGTGCACGCTGAAGGCGCGCTGGTTTCGGCCCAAATCGGACACGCAGGACCAGTTGCGAACGCGGCTTCAAATAAAAGTGCGTCGATCGCTCCTGGTCGTATGTTCAATCCACTGGGAATGCGGTTCACCCACCCAGCATCGCTTGATGACATCGCTCGCATCACCGGCGATTACCAACGAGGCGCCCAGATTTGTCTTGACGCGGGATTTGATTCCATTGAAATTCATCTTGGCCACAACTATTTGCTGAGTGCATTTTTATGTCCCAAGTACAACGACCGCGATGACGAGTGGGGAGGATCAATCGAAAACCGAGCTCGGTTCGCTCGCCAGGTTGTGTTAGCCGTGCGCTCCGTGGTTGGAGATCGCGTTGCGGTGACCGCGAAACTGAACATGGTTGACGGTTTCCGTGGTGGCCTCACCATTGAAGACAGCATGCAAGTTGCCCAATGGTTGGAAGCCGATGGCGGTCTCGACGCGATCGAGCTGACCGGCGGCAGTTCGCTCGCTAATCCAATGTTTTTGTTTAAAGGCGACGCACCTCTTCACGAGTTTGGCGCGACTCTGCCCTGGTACCTGCGCACGGGCTTCAAACTTGTTGGCACCAAGTTTTTGCGCGAGTACCCCTACGAGGAAGCGTATTTTCTCCCGCTTGCTCGACAAGTTCGTGAAGCCGTTTCACTGCCATTGATCTTGCTTGGCGGAATCAGTCGCCTCGATACCGCGAACGCAGCAATTGCCGACGGTTTCGCATTTGTCGCCATGGCCCGAGCGCTGTTGCATCAGCCTGATCTCATTCGCCAATTTGAAGCGGGAACTGCATCGGCATCGGGATGCGTGCACTGCAATCGATGTATGCCGACGATTTATACTGGAACTCGTTGCCCTTTGGTTGACCCACGACCGGGCGATCGGCCGATTCGGGTCAGTTCCCGACCCTAACCGCCAACTTGGTTCCTACACTGTGGCGGTGAACGAGCCGTGGGTTTGCTTCGAAGATGACGACCTTCTGGTGGTCTACAAGCCAGCCGGGGTCAACACCCATCGAGCCGACACTTACGCTCAACAGGGCATGTACGAATGGGTTGCGTCACAACGCGCTGGCTCGTCACTAGCGATTTTGCATCGTCTCGACAAGGCAACATCAGGATTGCTCGCCTTCGGAAAAACACCAGCCGCGAATCGCGCCCTTACCGATCAATTTTCACAAGGGACAATTGCAAAGCGTTACGAGATGATCGTGCCACGCGACGACTCGCGTGCCGACACCATGTCATGCAACGACCCTATAGGACAGAAAACTCGTGACGGTTCCGTTGACCGGCCCGCCGAAACCGATTTCGCCCGAGCTCAGGTTGGTTCGACATTCGAGCGCTTCGACGCTTTTCCCCATACGGGACGCACTCACCAAATTCGCGTGCACGCCACGAACCTTGCAATGGAGATTGTCGGGGATACGGCACATGGCGGACTACCTGCGCCGCGCCTATTCCTTCATGCTGCTCAGTTGAGCTTTATTGGTCCCACCGGGACCACCCATAAACTCGCGGCGCCACGGCCGGAAAGTTTCGACCGACTCGTCAAAGGAACACCCAATGGCGATGTGGGATTAGCGTCACTCGTCGCCCACGAAGCGCGCTCCGCGCTCTTCGATAGCCAAGACACGAACGCTTATGTATGGATTGACCGACAGCACGACGGTTTCGACAACGTTCGCGTCGAGCGCCTCGATGATGCACTTCTCGCAATCAATTACAGCGATTCGTTAACTCCGCTGCCAACAGATTGGATCAACGCGTGGAGCGAAACGTTTGGCGGCGCGGCGGTGTTCGAACAATTCCGCCCGCGCGGCGGTGGAGGCGGGCAGGCGCAACTCGTGGCAGGCGACCACTCAAGTCGATTTATGGTGAGTGAACTCGGCGCCCACTATGTGATCGATCTCGATGCCAGCCCAACTTCGACCGGCCTATTCCTTGATCAGCGAGAAACTCGTCGTCGCATTCGATCCACCACCAAACGCGACGCAACAGTGCTCAATACGTTTGGCCACACCGGATCGTTTTCAGTAGCAGCTGCTCTGGCCGGAGCCCGCACCACCACCTTAGATCTAAGCAAACGCTATCTCGACTGGGCTCGCGAGAACCTACGGGCCAACGGCATCTCGGTTGATGAGCACGACTTCATCTTCGGCGATGCCGCCGAGTGGATGGATCGCCTCGCCAAAAAGGGTCGAACATTCGATTTGGTAATTCTTGATCCGCCGAGTTCAAGCACGGCCGGAAAAGGCTCGAACCGGCGATGGGTCGTCGAACGTGACCTCCACACACTGGTTGAACGCGGAGCCCGACTGTGCACTGAAGGAGGCACGCTGTTCGTTTCGACCAATTTGCGTCGAATGACTTGGAATCAGTTCCTTGACCACATCGATCGTGGCCTCGCGGCAGTCAGTAGGACAGGCACCATCGAGACCGAAACTGTTCCAATCGACCACCGATCTGGACCCGGCGACCCGCCGTATCTGAAAGCCGCATGGGTGCGACTCGATGATGAACCGACTTAGGGCACCCACAGGCGGGAACCAAGACCGCTGGCGCGGACGACGCGCCGAGCAATAGACGCCCGCAGTGATGCCTCCGAACCGACCATCGTCACTTGTGCGCGAGCGCGGGTCACGGCGGCGTACAGCAGTTCGCGAGTGGCCAGACGCGACTCCGGCGGAGGTAACACACCACGACATGGTCAAACTCCGAACCTTGACTCTTGTGGATGGTCATGGCGTGCACGGTCTCAATGTCGGGCAATCGTGGGTCAACCTTGGTCAACCCTTGGTCATCGACCTAGCCGAGCGGGTCGTTCGAGATTTTCCCCGCAGCTGAAACCTGACTTGTCCATGCAGATCCGTCCCACCAACGCAATTCAAATCGGCCGTGCGGATCTGGTGCCCACTGGGCGGTCGGAATCACGACCGACACATCAGGCACAGTCGGAGCTACCACCGGCGGCGGAGGCGAGGCGGCGTCTTGGGGATCACTCGACGCTGGCATGGCTAACGCGGCTGGTTCCGAAGGCATCAATGGGTCCAAGACGCCGCCGAGCGCCACGATGTCGTCGCGAATCGACTGCACGAACTCATCGGCGATGTCGGTGGCCCGAGCAACTGCAAGGTCAATCCAGAAGCGAATCAGCTCAGCGTGCAACGCCCCGTACATGACCCCCGACGTCTTTTGTCGGTTGGAAACCGAAATCGCTGTCCACGTTGAGTCAGTTTGATGTTGAACACTGACGAGTTTCGCCCACGACCATTCGCGTGTTTGCTTCGCTCCAGCAAATACCGCCCGTTGATCGGTCACGGTGAAATTTCCGATATCAATTGGAGTCGGCACTTCGTCGCCTTGGACGAACGTGCCCCGATTTGAACCAACTCGATAGCGCATCGACTTCGTTCCCGGAACGCGAATCGACACGCCTTGACTCGCCCCTTGGTAATGACCGGCTAGTCGCCGCGGCTCGATCAATGCCGTGTCAGTCGTCGTAAACAGCATCCGCTCGGCTTTCTTTAAGGCGATCGGGACATCAACGCCATCTTCAGGCCGGACGCCCGTCGTCGACATCGCGGTCGAAAGGTACGCCTGCAATTCGTCCAACCGCTGCGCTGGCGTCGGCGCGATCGGCGTCGGCGCAACATGCTTTTTCGAGAAGAACCCCACCGGCAACGCTCCCATTTGGACGAGTCGTGCTCACGCTAGTCAGCAGTGAGACACGATCGCTGCTCAGCTCAGACGGCGTCGTTCCCTGAACTTCTCGAAGCGCCCGACGAACTCATCAACGTGATCATCGGTCCAAGCGACCGCCGGCCAACCCACCAATTGACTACATCGGTCACGGTGAGCCTCAACATTCGACGGCAGTTGATGGCGAAAGCCCAATCGGCGCAGGCCTTCAAGCCGCACATAAACCGGAAGTGCCACGGCTTCGACCAATGTCAGTTGCTCGCCGGCCAACCATTCGCCGTCTTCGAGCCACTGGGCAATTTCCCCGAACGCGTCCGACAACGCCGCGGCGGCCGCCGCGATGCGTTGCGACTCAACTTGGTAATACACGCCGATCATTGACGGAAAGAGGTGCTCATCGACCCATCGCATCCGATCCCGAACCAGCGCTCGTTCGGGTTCGGTGTCAGGCAAGAGCGGATTTTCGTCAAACCTTGATTCCATCCATTCAAGGATGGGAATCGAATCAGCGAGCCATTCACGTCCAATTCGAACCAATGGAATTTCAAGTTTCGGACTGTGAGCGACGAATTCGTCTGGAACAACAAAACCCTTCGGACGTGCCGCAGTCGGAGGGACATTCACCTGATCGTGCGCAATAGCCCGCTGTGCAAGCGCGAATTCGACGCGCGTTGCGAACGGACAAATCCAATGGCCATAAACGGTGACTTCGGCCAATGAATCGACACTCGCTGCGTTCACCAGAGCACGTCACATCCGGTACCTGCGAGCACGGCATCAACTCGCGCCCGGTCACTTGTGGCCAGTCCTGCATACGCCTCGCGCAGCCACTTCAGACATTTGACCTGATAGCCAAATGGTGCTTGGCGATAGGTTGCCCCATCAATCTCGCACTCCATCTCGTCAGCACCGGCCTCGAACGCGGCCGCATTTGCCACCATGAATGGCGCGTATGTCCGCCCAATTTCGGCCAGCAGTCCCAGCGTCGTCGAAGGCAGGTCATCAATTGAATACCAACCGTCGTCGCCATCAACTTCCCACCAAGAAAGATCGTCAAGACATTCAACCCACATCACACTACGGGGAGAGCGTTCAACCGCGATCCCCATAGGAGTCGGATCCCACCACACCATTGGTTTGAGTTGCCCGAACAAACCGAAGTCACCCCGACCAGGCCGTTCGCCCAACACAAACCTATTTTCGACTAGGTGGAGTTGGAAGAAATCCAGCAGGCGCTCGTAGGCCGCTTCGATTATTGGCTGATTGTTGTCAGTCGAGCCGATAAGTGCTCGCCGACTGACCTGTCGATCGATGATGTAACTCTTGGCCTGTGCCGCCATCTCGACACTCAAGTTGAGGTCGCGATCTAACGGCAGAAGCCGACCTGCTTTATCGGCATCGAGCGCATTAACCCATCGGTAGTGGTACATCATTTTGCAGACCCACTCGTCAGCGAAATCTTCGATAAGGAAGTCAATTAGGGCCAGGGCGGGATCAACTGGAACAAGGCTTCGCCCAGTGAACTCATGTTCAAGTCGAGTGATCTGCGGACTCGAATCGACCATCGCTTCGCTATAGGTGCCGTCGGCCTCGGGAAATGCAATGACCGGGACGATCGGCACGGCCACTGGCGGCAAATCATCCCATCGCGAGTTGCGCAACACCCACCGAAACGGAATCTGCCGATAGCGCAAAACGGCACGCATCTTGAGGCTGTAGGGCGAGCTGTATGCGCCGCCGAGTTTCAGTGGAAAGTTGCCACGAGAATCGCTCACCTAGCAAGGCTAGGAATTGTCGTGACAAGTGTCAATTGTTCGTGCGCGGCCAAAGGTCGCACACTCGCTCGCGTCCCATGCAGCTCGATTGACCGGTCTCGGCGATCCGCGCCACGTTCGCAAGATGCCATACTGCGCCGGTGGAAGATACAAACAACATCAGCAATTCGGTTGAGGCTGGAACCGGTTCCCTGCGACTGGCACTACCCCGTCGAGTTGCTGCCGAGGCTTTTGGCACCGCCATGTTGTTGGTCGCCGTCATTGGCTCAGGCATCATGGCGCAACAACTTTCGCAAGGCGACGTCGGACTGCAGTTACTCGAAAATGCGGCCGCTACCGCCGGCGCACTCATTGGCCTGATTTTGATGCTCGGCGAAGTTTCTGGTGCCCACCTCAATCCATGTGTGACGATCCTCGACCGATCACTCGGCACGACGACAACACGAGACTCAGTTTGGTACGTCGGTGCACAGTTCGCCGGAGCCTGCCTTGGCGCAATGGTGGCCAATATCATGTTCAGCCTTCCGGCGATCACCATCTCAACCCATGTCCGGTCTTCTGGCGCGTTGTGGTTGTCGGAGGTGATCGCCACCGTAACGTTATTACTCGTCATCCAAGGTTGCGTGCGCACTGGCCGCGAACGAGCGGTGCCATTTGCCGTCGGCGCATGGATCGGCGGCGCCTACTTTTTTACGTCTTCGACTAGTTTTGCGAACCCGGCGGTCACTATCGCACGCACACTGAGCAATACCTTCGCTGGCATCGCGCCGTCCTCGGCACCCATGTTCATCGCCATGCAACTCGTTGGCATTGCCATTGCATTCGGTTTAGTCCACGTTTTTTATCCCATAAAAACCGGAGAGTCGACCAATGGGTGAGCACAAACCGCAGGTGTTGTTCGTGTGCGTCCATAATGCAGGACGCTCGCAGATGGCAGCCGCATTGCTTGACCACTACGCCGGCGGCCGCATCACCGTTCGGTCGGCTGGGACGCTTCCCGCTGACCAGATCAATCATGTAGTCGTTGATGCGATGGCCGAACTCGGGATCGATCTGCATGCAGCAGGCGCTACCCCAAAAGTGCTGAACTCGGCTGAGGTCTCGAAGTCCGATGTCGTGATCACCATGGGTTGTGGCGATGCCTGTCCCCTCTTCCCAGGGGTTCGTTACCTCGATTGGCAACTCGATGATCCCGCCGGCCAATCGCTCGACGCTGTTCGATCAATTCGCGACGAAATCGACCGACGGATCCAATCGCTGGTTGACGAACTTTTGGTTCCCGAAGCCGACTGAGCATTTCTGGCTCGTAGGCTTGCTATGCCGCTGCAATTGATGTTGTCACCTTCCACAAGGAGATCCCCGTGTCCCGTGTTCAACTTGCTCTCAATGTGTCAAATCTCGAACAAGCTGTCGCGTTTTATTCAAAGCTCTTCGGTACCGAGCCGACGAAACGTAAGCCGGGTTACGCAAATTTCGCCATCGAAGATCCGCCGTTGAAACTGGTGCTCCTCGAAGGCGATGAAGGTGGAACACTCAATCATCTTGGTGTCGAAACTGAATCAACGTTCGAAGTCACTAGCGCTGAGTCCCGACTGACCGAAGCTGGACTCGTCACGACTGGCGTTGATGACAATGTGTGTTGCTATGCCGAAAAAGTCGAGACCTGGGTCACTGATCCCGATGGAGCGCGCTGGGAGTGGTACGTCAAGACTGGCGATTCTGACCAGTTCGGGGGCACCGACGATGACTTACCAAATGGTGAGGTGTGTTGCGCGGCGGAGCCAAGCCCCGTCTCAATCGGCTAAACACTCCCTCGCCGCGGGCGCCGCCTGCATCGAGGGGAAACTATGACACATCTCGTCAGCCGCATCGCTGCCACAAAGGGTGCTGAACCCGCGCTCGTCGACGAGCGAGGCTCGACGACGTGGTCCTCGTTCGACGAGCGAGCGAATCGTTTTATCGACGCCATGCGCAAACGTGGGCTCGGGCCAGGTTCGACCATTGCGTTGATGAGTGGCAATCGCCGCGAGGCATTCGAGGTTACGACTGCGGCAGTTCATGCAGCCTGGATCATCGTTCCCGTGAATTGGCATTGGGTTGAAGATGAATTGGTTTATGTCATTGAGGATTCCAACGCCGATGCGCTCGTAGTTGAGGACCGCTTTGCCAATGTTGCTGCGAGTGCTGCGGCGCGTTTCGGTGATAAGTGTCCGATCCGGATCGTCATCGGCGACAGCGGCGATGACCTCGATCTGCAGCTCGGATTCAACTCCTATGAAGACATCCTTGAGCAAGGTTCACCGGACGAGCCAGCCGATCAGGCTATGGGGGGTCCAATGTTCTACACATCGGGTACCACAGGATTTCCAAAAGGGGTTCGATCATCGCTCACGTCGGTGGGTTCAGATATCACGATGTTGGAACTCGTCGGTGCTGGTTTCACCAACATGCTCGGCGTTCCCGCCGGCGGCGTCACACTGCTTGAAGGCCCGATGTATCACTCGGCCCAGTGGGTATTTTCGATGTTTCCGCTGGTTGGTACCGGTTCAACGGTTGTCATGCGCCACCATTTCGACCCCGCTGAGACTCTTGAACTTATCGACCGGTATCAAGTGACCAACATGCATTTAGTCCCGACTCAACTGCTTCGCATGTTGAAATTGCCTGATGCAAAGCGTGAGGAATTTGAAGGGCTCTCGCTCGAAGTAGCGCACCATGGCGCTGCGCCGTGTCCCCCAGCGGTCAAACAATCCATGCTGGCGTGGTGGGGGCCAAAGCTCACCGAATATTACGGCGGGACCGAAGGCGGATTCCTTACGATGATCACCGGGCCCGAGTGGCTTGAACGACCTGGATCGATTGGCAAACCGATGAGCACTGTCGATTTGCAAGTTCTCGATGATGATGGCGTCGAGTGCGGGCCAAACGTCTCGGGTCAGATTTACTTCAAGAGTCTCCTCGGCAATGACTTCGAGTATCACAATGCCCCCGAAAAAACCGCGGCCGCCCATTCAAGTGACGGCTACGGCACCCTCGGCGACATTGGGTTCATCGACGACGACGGCTTTGTATTTTTGTCAGATCGCAAAATCGACATGATTATTAGTGGCGGAGTCAACATCTATCCAGCGGAGATCGAAGGGATTCTCGTCACCCACCCTGCAGTCGCCGACGCGGCAGTTTTCGGAGTTCCCGATGACGAATTCGGAGAACAGGTAAAAGCGGTCGTCGAATTGGTCGATGGAGCCAACCCAAGCGAAGAGCTCAGCCAAGAGTTGATCGAACATGTTCGCGAGCACCTCGCCGGCTACAAGGCGCCGCGATCAGTCGACTTCGCCGAACACTTGCCTCGAACACCAACCGGCAAACTGCTCAAACGACAACTTCGTGATCCATATTGGGAAGGCTCAGGCCGGACCATTTAGTCCAGTCGAGCAAACGTTCTGCCCAAACCCAACCGGATCAACCCATCCCATCGCAGTACAGATCGCATAAACCACTCGAAAGGTGAACCATGAAACTCAGCGTGATGCTCAATTACTCCGGCGACGTCATCGCCGCGGCAGAAGAAGTCAGCGCCTTAGAAAAAGCGGGGCTGGACTGCGCGTGGGTCGCGGAGGCATACAGCTTTGATGCCATTTCGATGATGGGCTACCTCGCTGGCCAGACCGAACGCGTCGAGATTGGGTCGGCGATTGTCAACGTCTACTCGCGTACCGCAACGTTGTTGGCAATGACCTTCGCCGGACTCGATGCCATTTCCGCCGGTCGTATCAACTGTGGGCTCGGGGCATCGGGACCGCAGGTCATCGAAGGATTTCATGGTGTTGCGTATGAAAAGCCGATGCAACGCATCAAAGAAACCATCGAGGTTTGTCGATCGACTTGGCGACGCGAGGTGATCGACTATCACGGTAAAACCATCGACATTCCATTGCCCGCCGACGAGGGCACTGGCCTTGGCAAGCCGCTCAAACTCATCAATCATCCGGTACGCGATTCGATTCCTGTGTGGTGGGCATCGCTCAAGGGACTGAGCGTCGAAGCAACGGCGGAGGTTGCCGACGGTTG
>Ga0194055_10000005_pt1 | contig 142325 bp, 135 predicted proteins | sample SepL449m_MetaG_FD_155482 | JGI IMG/M metagenome (GOLD analysis project Ga0194055, IMG submission 155482) | Anoxic zone freshwater microbial communities from boreal shield lake in IISD Experimental Lakes Area, Ontario, Canada - Sep2016-L442-9m | ecosystem: Environmental > Aquatic > Freshwater... | reverse complement strand
CTGGTGCTGGTGCTGGTGCTGGTGCTGGTGCTGGTGCTGGTGCTGGAACGGGTTTGTCAGCTTTCGGGGTGACCTCGCTTACCGCATCTCGCGTTCGGGGTTCCGGTTCCAAGGTGCTGCCTGCGCTCGGCGAGGCTCCGCGGTCATCGTTCCTTCCCGTCGGTGCGACCGCCGCTTGCGTGGCCGGAGCGACTGGTGGAGCAGCTGTCGGAGCTTCGGCCGACACGACGGCGAGAATAGTCCCGACGTCGACCGTCTCACCCTCGGGCACCCGTATCTCGCTGAGAAATCCAGCGACCGGCGACGGCACTTCGGAATCGACTTTGTCAGTCGAAACCTCAAATAGAACTTCGTCTTCGGCAATGGGGTCACCAATATTCTTGAACCATTTCGTGATGGTTCCTTCGGTGACCGTTTCACCTAGTTGCGGCATTTCAATGTCAGCCATCGTTGAAAACTCCTCGAGAACGTGGGACGGAATTAACCGTGGAGTGAACGGCCGGTAAGTGCCAGGACACTCTCACCGAACAGCTCGCTCAAAGTCGGATGCGGCTGGATGAATTGAGCGACATCTTCGACGGTCGCTTCCCAGTTGACCGCAAGGTAGCCCTGACCGAGTTGCTCAGTTACCCATGGTCCCACCATGTGAACGCCGATGATCTGCCCGGCGTTGCCATCAGCATCCACCTTCGCAATGATTTTCACCATGCCGTCAGTCTCACCGATAATCATCGCTCGGCCGTTACCGGAATAACGATGCGCAGAGACTTTCACGTCGATTCCCGCAGCTTTTGCTGCTTGTTCGCTCAACCCAGCGAATGCGACTTCAGGGAAACAATAAATACACCACGGGACATTGGCGTAATCGATTCCCATCGGGCTTTCACCCAGGATGTCTTTGATGACTGTGATGCCCTCGATGAACCCAACGTGCGCCAATGCTGGCGTCGCGATCACATCGCCTACGGCATAGACCCCTGGTTCGGCGGTCCGACACACTTCATCGACTTCAATGAACCCGCGGTCCGAAATACCCACGGCAGTTCCGGCGGCGATCACGCCATCGGTAAACGGCTTTCGCCCGACGGACACGACGACGAGATCGACTTCAAGCGTCTCCCCATCGCCGAAGCTGACGGCCGTACCTCGCTTTTTTCGGGGTTTGTGGCCGGTAACTGCGACGCCGGTCCGCACATCTATCCCGCGTTTCGAAAACTGGCGAAGCACAATCTTTGTTACATCGTCATCACATCCGGGAAGAATCTTGGGCATTGCCTCAAGCATCGTCACCTTGGTTCCGAGGTCGGACATCATTGAGGCAAATTCACAACCGATCGCCCCACCACCAATCACCGCCGCGGTTTGCGGCAGCGGTTGGAGCGAAAGCATCTCATCGGAGGTGACCACCAAGCGGCCATCGACCTCGAACCCGGGAATGGTTCGTGGAACTGACCCGGTCGCGACCACAACTGCTTCACCGACTAGTTCGACGTCGCCCGAAGCGCCGCCGGTAACCGTGACGATATGACCAGAACCTAACGTGCCAATTCCATCGAACATCGTGACCTTGCGTCGCTTCAACAGCGTGGCGAGTCCGCCTACGAGTTGATCGACAATCTTTTGCTTACGAACCTGAACTGCGCCGAAATCGACAGTCGGCTTTGACGCCATTACTCCAAATGCAGCCGCATCGCTCACTGTCCGAAATACCGAAGCAGTCTCAAGCAATTCCTTGGCCGGGATGCAGCCCACGTTGAGGCACGTTCCGCCAAGCTTGCCCTTTTCGATCAACGCCACGTTGAGCCCGGCGGCCGCGCCGTAGAGCGCGGCGGCATAACCGCCGGGACCACCACCAATGATGACGACATCAAAGTTTTCGGCCGTTGGAACCACCTCCTGAATCGCTTCGAGCTCCACATACGGGGCCTCGAACCCCACAACGTGGCAGAGGCTCCCGATGGCCGATCCTATCGGCCCAAGGCACTCGCACCGACCGAGCGCCCTTGCCGGCGATGGAACCAGGGTCGCGTTCTGGCGGGCCTACTGATGCTGGCCGGCCGGGTCGACACCGGATAGCGCACGTGGATGAGGCCCATAGTCAGATACTTGGTGTGGCTCGCGAAGGCGTCGAATCTCGACGTGGGGGTGAACTGAAGGCGCCGAACCGCCGGAGAAAATGCCACGGAGTGGCTCAACATCGTCGTAGTCACGACCGTGACCAATCTTCACGTGACGCATCCCAACGTCTTGATGATTCGTGGGGTCAAGCGAGATCCACCCGTGACCCGGAACCGCAGCCTCGAACCATGCATGGGTCTGCACGTTGACCACGTCGAAATGTTGGTCAAAGGTTTCTTCGACGTCGAGGCCCAAACTGTCATCACGGGTGAACAAATATCCTGAGACATAACGCGCTGGAATGCCTTGACTGCGACACAACGCAACAGCCAGGTGGGCGTAGTCCTGGCACACGCCCATCCCATGAGCCAGCAATGTCTCAACCTCTATGCCAACATCGGTCGATCCGGGCGAATAGGTCAAACACTCCCCAGTGAATCGGTGAATTGCCGCGACCAGACTCATGACATCGTCGCCAACGCCATCACGCTGACGCCGGCCTTCGGCTGCGACTAACGGCCCCCAGGCAGCGTGAGGTGATGGTTGGAGATACTCATGATGGTCGTTGACGAACGTGACACCTTCCAACATGGCAAGACTCGCTTGACGAGTGATTTGCGGTCGCGGATGGGTCTCAACCGAGGACTCAGCCACGACTTCCACCGCAACATGTGGCTGGCGAATGCCAAAACTGTCAACTCGAGTGCCCCAATAATCGGTGAATGACGCGATCTTTGCCTCCGGCTCGACAACAACGCGATATGAAATGAGTTGCTGGTAGTCATCGGGGCAGGGACATGCGCGAAGTTCGTTTTGTGATTCCCGGACCAAATTGTCATAAGTGAACGAAGTTCGATAGCGGATGTCGAGTCTCACGATTTTCCAACTTCACCCGGCAGCAAGTGCACGCTGTGGAGGTCGAACTCATGAGAGTTTGAGAAATAGTGCGTCGCTACCGACGCTGCCACTTGACGAATTCCCTCTTCGAGTTTGCCAAGTTCTTCACCAAGGTCACCCTGCATGAGCTCGCGTACGTCAGCGAATTCGAGGCCGGAACGAACCTTGCCAAGTTGACGCAATGGCCGGGTTAGCTCGCCATCCTCGGCTAGTCGGGACAACGCATTTTCTGCCGTCCGCAAAGAAAACAAAACGCTTCGTGGAAACGTCCGCGAAACCAACAAGAACTCAACCACATCAACTGGATCCATTGACGCTCGATAAGTGCGGCGATAGGCCTCAAGTCCCGAAGCCGAACGCAATGTTCCCATCCATTGGTGAAACGCCGACGGCGAAAGTTGTCGGTAGCGGGTTGATAGGAGTCGACAAGACATCTCGGCTCGTTCGAGATTCCATCCCAGAACGAAAAATCGCCAACCCTCGTCGCGGGACATTGTCTCGGCCGCCACTCCAGCCACGGTCTGACATTGCCGACGGACCATCCCATACAGCTCATGGGGTTGGAACTCGAGATCAGTGCCCAGATTTCGAGCCCGCAGGTCAAGATAAAACGAGTTGAGCGTCTCCCAAAGTTCGGTCGAAAGTTGCTCGCGAACCGTTCGCGCATTTTCGCGTGCTTGTCTGACAGACGAAAAAATTGAGCCCGCATTGTTGGTATCGAGAACTAGGAACTCGCACACATTTGCCGCGGTCACGGCACGACCAGTCGCCGCAAACACTCCATCTAACCGCAAGGCATACAACACGTCGCTCCACGCGAGGGCCTCTTCGGCCGGTGTGGTTTCAAGCATTCCGTGATAGGTGACGTCGAGAAGTCGCGCTGTGTCTTCGGCGCGCTCGAGGTATCGGCCACTCCAAAACAGACTCTCCGCGTCACGAGCAAGCATCAGGGCCCTCGGCCGCTGAGCGACGACAGCGAACCTTCGGGTGGCGCTTCAAGAACCCAAGTGTCTTTCGATCCGCCACCTTGGGACGAGTTCACGACCAACGATCCGCGACCCATTGCGACCCGGGTAAGTCCACCCGGAATCACTTCGATTTTTTCACCCGAAAGGACAAATGGCCGCAGATCGATATGCCGGCCTTCGACATGATCGCCAACCAATGCGGGATGTCGAGACAAGGCCACGACTTCTTGCGCAACGTATCCCCGAGGATTTTCAACGATGCGATTCCTGCAGTCGACCAGTTCCTCATCAGTCGCGGACGGACCGATCACGATGCCGTAGCCGCCTGCACCGGCGACAGGTTTAATCACCAGCTCGTCGAGGCGGTCAAGTACCTGACTGCGCATATCCTGATCCCACAGCAAATAAGTTTCGACGTTGGGCAATATTGGTTCCTCGCCGAGGTAGTAACGAATGAATTCCGGAACGTACGCGTAGACCGCTTTGTCATCGGCAACGCCATTCCCCACGGCGTTGGCAATCGTCACGTTTCCAACGCGAGCTGCGGCCATAAGGCCTGGTACGCCGAGGGTCGAATCGCTTCGAAACGGCACCGGATCGAGATAATCATCATTGATTCGGCGATAGATGACATCGACGCGCTTGAGTCCCCGAGTCGTACGCATCGACACGACATGGTCGTCGACGACTAAGTCTCGGCCTTCGACGAGTTCGACTCCCATTTGCGATGCGAGGAAGACGTGTTCGAAATACGCCGAGTTGTAGACGCCAGGGGTCAACACAACCACCGTTGGACGATCGCTAGACGCGCTCGGAGCGACCCGACCCAACGCATTCAGTAATGCTTGGCCGTAGTGATCAACTGGTCGCACTTGCTGATCGGCAAACACCGAAGGCAACACTCGCGTCATGGCGACACGATTTTCGATGACATAGGAAATCCCGCTCGGATTGCGGAGGTTATCTTCGAGAACCCGGTAGCTACCTTCGCCGTCTCGCACCAAGTCCACCCCTGCCACGAGGCACCGAGCACCCAATGGCATCGGGATGCCAAACGCTTCTCGACAAAAACCGTCCGATGACTTCACTACCCACGAAGGAATGATCCCGTCATGGATACTGGCTTGGTCGCCGACATACAGGTCGTCGAGGAACAAGTTAAGCGCTCGGACCCTTTGCACCAGACCCGCCTCGATTTGGCGCCACTCGTCGGCCGGAATGATGCGAGGCAGCAAGTCCATCGGAAAAGTACGTTCGATTCCTTCGCCTTCGTCATAAACGGTGAATGTGATGCCCTGGCTTCGGAATGCCGCATCGCGAACCCGTGCTCGCCGGATGAGGTCGTCGGGAGTGAATCCTGTCAGTCGAGACAGTAACGGCGCGTAATGCGGGCGGCAGTGACCGTCCGCGTCGAAAACCTCATCAAAAAACCCGTCAAGCTGGTAACCCGCGAACAGGCTGTTGGGAGACTCGTCGATCAACATTTCGGGGGCCACCATCCCAACCTACTCAGCGCCCAGACACCTGTCAGCGTCGGCGGCAACGCCGGACTTCGTTGCAATACGCAAATGTTTCGGCTCACCGGTTCATTCGGCTCACCGGCCGTTAAGGCTTCACCAGTAATTGCAAGGCGAAGGCCACAATGATCGCCAAACCGCAGAGCAGCGAGAGAAAAATCAGTTTTCGAGTACTCATCGGTTTCCGCCTGTGGTCCTGCTCATCAGGGCTATGAGGTTAGCTGGCGTAGCATCTCGCACTATGACTCAACGCAATTCGGACATTGAGCAAGATCTCCTCGTCGTAATCGGACAAGGCTACGTCGGCCTTCCCCTTGCGATTCGCGCGGTTGAGCAAGGGTTCGATGTCGTCGGTTTCGATGTCGATACCGACAAAGTTGGGCGTTTGGGTGCCGGCATTTCACCGGTTGAGGACATCTCGAACGAACGACTCCTAGCAGCACTCGCCACTGGCCGCTACCGACCCACCGCCGATACCAACCAGATCGCCGGCTTCGACTTTGTCGTCATTTCAGTTCCCACTCCACTTGCTGACGGGGCGCCTGACCTGACCTATATCGAAAGCGCCTCTCGAACAGTCGCCGCCGGGATGAAACCTGGCGCGTGCGTGGTACTCGAATCGACGACCTACCCAGGCACTACCGAAGAGCTCGTCCTACCGATTCTCGAACAAGGTTCCGGGCTGAGGGCGGGAACCGACTTCCACCTTGGCTACAGTCCCGAGCGAATCGATCCAGGCAATCCGATTTGGACGTTCGAAAATACGCCCAAGGTGGTATCGGGAATCGACGCCGAATCACTGCGAGTTGTCAGCGGCCTCTACGACCGACTCGTCGAAACAACTGTTCCGGTTGCATCACCCCGAGAAGCCGAACTCACCAAGCTGCTCGAAAACACGTTTCGGCATGTCAACATCGCGCTCGTCAATGAAATCGCCATGTTCGCCCACGACCTAGGGATTGATGTTTGGTCAGCGATTGATGCCGCGTCCACTAAACCGTTTGGGTACCTTCGGTTTACTCCCGGTCCAGGCGTTGGTGGCCATTGCTTACCAATCGATCCATCGTATTTGTCCTGGCACGTGCGCCAGTCGCTCGGCGACACCTTCCGTTTCGTTGAACTCGCCAACGACGTCAACGAACACATGCCGGACTATGTCGTGCGCAGGCTTGTCGTAGCACTTAATCAACGCAAACTCGCCGTCAATGGGCAACGAATCTTGTTGGTAGGGCTTGCTTACAAACGCAACACCGGTGACGTTCGCGAAACTCCTTCCCGGTTGATCGCACAAAAGCTCGGGGAGCTTGGCGCCGAGATCGTCGCCAGTGATCCGCACGTTCCGGCCCACCTGGTCCCGGAAGGTGTCACCCAAGTTGAACCAACACCGGAACTCGTGGCGTCATGCGCCGCGGTGATCATCCTCGCTGATCACGACGCGTTTGACTTGAACGCCATTGTCGCGGCGGCCGACTACGTCCTTGACACCCGCCATTGTGTCCACGGCACCAACGTGGAGTATCTCTAAGCTGAGAGGGCTTGAGCCGAATCAGCCCTTTTGCTTGCGTCTCGCCCGGTGACCCCCGAGCACAAAGCCGATCGCGATTGACAACATGATCGTTATGGTCAGCACGAGCCAAAGCGGCGAATGAAGGTCAAGCACCAACAAGGTGATACTCGTCTCATCGGTATTTTGGAATACAAACACCACGAGCAATACCAAGACCACGGCTGCCGCAATTTGTTTGCCGGTTGGTTTAAAACCGGGTTTATTCCCATGCTCAGATCCGGTTTCCCATCGACGGTCATCTGGTGTCATCTGTCACCCTCTCAAAATGTTCCGCCCGCGTGCGACTTTTCCACAAAGTAGTGGGAACATAGCTTGGCTGGGGTCATGGCAGACATGGCTGCGAGCAACTACCGAACCGAGGCGGTTGCACACCTGTTCGATGCAGCTGCTATCCACCCGCCGTTACCTGCCGACTGGCCGCGTGCTGAGGAGTCAACATGGACATTGCCATTACCGGATCGAGCGGACTCATTGGGCGGGCGCTTGCCGATCAACTCACCGCTGACGGCCACTCGGTCATCCACGTCGTGCGGCGAGCGGTTAATCGCGGTGAATCTGCCATCACCTGGGACCCGGTCAACGGCACAATCGACGCTGCTGCTTTCGAAGGCATCGGCGCAGTCGTCCACCTCGCTGGCGCGGGAATCGGCGATGAACGCTGGACTGATGCGCGCAAGGCGCTCATCCTCGAAAGCCGTACCCGCGGTACCGCTCTGATCGCATCGACATTGGCCGCTCTGCACACGAAGCCCGCGGTGTTCCTAAGTGGATCGGCAATTGGCTTTTACGGCGATCGCGGCAATGACGTCTTGACCGAACAGAGTGATCACGGCGATGACTTCCTTTCGGGCATCTGCGTGCCGTGGGAAGCCGAAACTCAACCAGCACGCGACGCTGGCATACGAGTAGTCAACCTACGAACCGGCATCGTATTGACGACCCTCGGCGGCGCACTTCCAAAGATGCTGCCGCTGTTCAAGTTGGGCTTAGGTGGTCGCTTTGGTTCCGGGCGACAGTGGTGGAGTTGGATCGCGCTGAGCGATCAGATTTCGGCCATGCGGTTTTTGCTTGACCATGATGTTGCCGGACCGGTCAACCTCACTGCTCCTGAGGCAGTGACGAATGCACAATTCACCAAGACCCTCGGCTCGGTTCTTGGACGCCCCACCATTCTCGCGGTGCCAACTTTTGGTCCGAAACTTTTGGTTGGATCCGAATTGGCTCAGGCGTTGTTGTTCACCAGCGCTCGCGTAAAGCCCGAAGTACTTGAATCCGCTGGCTTCGCGTTCGGCTATCCCGAACTCGATTCTGCGCTGCGTCACGCCTTAGGTCGACCGTCGACCAAAACGTGACGGTGTCGGTCGGACAGCAATTCCAAGCGTCGTCGGGTCAATGTCATGAGCTCGACGTCATGAGATCAGATAGCCGCGCCCGACACGCAGCAACCACGTCGTCGCCTGGGTCTGTATCGCGTCTCGCAGTGTCAAGACATTCGTGCAACTGTTCGAGCAGATCATCCATCACGTCGGTGGCCACGCTGTGGGGCATTCCCCAACTCACCGCTTCTGCTTCAAGGTGACGTCGTCGAATTCGACTGAGCTCATCGATACCGCCAATTGACATCGCGAGCTGGGTCGGCTGATTGGGATAATCCGCCGTGCCGGCCATCGACGCAACTGGGGCGAGGCGACACTCGACCACAAAGTCGTCAGTGGACCGATACGTCAACGCGAGGTCAGTCGCCGTTCCATCGACCTTGCCGAACACCACACACGCGACCAGCCACGACAACAGTTGGATAAGGTCAACTTCGGGACTAGCACTCATGTCCCGCACCAGGTCAGCAATTTCAGATAGTGACGGCCCACCGTCACGTTCGGTTCGTTCGTTGGTTGCCGCACCGAGTGCCTGTGAGCAATCTTCCTGATGGATACCGATCACCGCGCCATCCGGTGCGATTTCGCGGTCAAAGCGCGTGACAACGAGCACCGATCGATCGACGATGGTGGCAACTTCAGCATGAACAACCGAAATCCCAGCGAGACGCAACACGGCGAGCGAATAGGCCTCCGTTGTGGCCAACGACACGAAGTCGGGAGGCTCAGGTCGAAAGATGTGGGTCGAACTCATCCCAGCTACCGGAGAGGCCCATCCGCCGTCGGCCATCAGGCACAGCGGGAGCTTCCAACACGTGCCCGCAAGGGTCACTCGAGTCGCGTCATCGACGCCAAATGGATTGACATCAAGCGAAGTCAACCGACTCGTGATTTCGCTGTCGTCCAACTTCGCTAACGGGCTCGAATCAGTCGGCCATGGATCGCCCGATGGCACAAAGCTGACTGCTCCCGCACACTCACGTCCAACTGCGGCCAACAACGAAAAACTGTCGACTCGATGGACATCGAAGCGCTGTTCCAATCCGGCTCGGGCCCATCCAAGAGGTAATAAGCCGTCGAGAAACGAAGTCGCCTCGGTGGGCGAATAACGTTCGACGCGCGCGGGCAGCGCGGCCGAGAGGACGAAGCCTCCGATGCCAACCCGATCGATGACATCAGACTTGTACGCCAACGTCATTTTCCCCGAGCGAGGTGTTCCTACCTCAGCAACAAGTTCGTCGCCGAGATAGACGTCGAGCGAGCGGACCCGGCTCAGTTGTGCATCACTTCGGCGGCATCCGGATGCCACCATCGACGCGAATTGTCTCAGCATTCATGTAACTGTTGGAAACAAGCTCAACGACCATGCTGGCCAACTCGTGCGGGTGGCCTAAACGCTTCGGATAAAGCACGCCCTTTTCGAGATTGGCTTTGAACGCTTCGGAGTTGTCGCCTTCGCCATAGATCGGTGTGTCAATCAGTCCAGGCGCCACGGTGTTGACGCGAATCCCCACTGCCGACAGGTCGCGAGCAATGGGCAAGGTCATTCCGACAACTCCACCTTTCGACGCCGAGTAGGACGCTTGTCCAATTTGGCCATCGAACGCCGCGACCGAGGCCATGTTTACGATCGATCCACGTTCACCACCATCGAGCGGTTCAGTCGTGCTCATCGCAGTTGCCACGAGGCGTATGCAATTGAAGGTTCCGATCAAGTTGATCTCAATGACCTTTTTGAAGACATCAAGATCGTGGGCAGAATCGTATTGCCCGTCTTTCCCAATGGTTCGCGTCGCCCATCCAACACCAGCGGAATTCACGAGTGCTCGAAGGGGACCCATCTCCTTGGCCATCTCGATCGCGGCAATTACATCGTCGACGTTGGTTACATCGACGTGGGCAAATGCACCACCAATTTCAGTGGCAAGTGCGTTGCCTTTGTCGTCTTGCAGGTCGGCGATGACAACTTTGGCACCCCGTTCAGCAAGATGGCGAGCACATGCCTCGCCGATGCCTGAGGCACCACCGGTCACGATGGCAGATATTCCGTTCAGTTCCATTCCTTCACCCTAGGCAGATTCACCTGCCTCGGTCGAAACCAAACTCCCCAATGCCGCAATCTCGGGCGAAACCACTCACGGGTTGAAACCCCAACCGCCACCACCGGGAGTACCGATCCTCACTACATCACCGGCGGCGAGCGACATCGTGACTTTGTCGGGAAGCTGCACTGCCAGGGATTCTTGGCCCCCCGGGAGCAGCCAATTTTCGCCCTTCGCTCCTGGCTCCCCGCCGAACATTCCCCAGGGTTGCGACACCCGCCGCTCTGTTATCAGCGACAGCACGACTGCCTCGAGCACTTCGAGGTCGCGTTCGATTCCGTCGCCTCCGGGGTGCAAGCCGGCACCGCCGCTTCCCGTTCGCAACCGCATCCGTTTCACCCGCAAGGGAAACGCTCGTTCAAGCGCCTCGACTGGCGTGTTTCGAGTATTTGTCATGTGCGTATGCACGCCACTCATTCCGCGACGAAGCGGTCGGCCTCCTTGACCACCCCCGAGGGTCTCATAATACACCCACGGCACCGAGTCGCCCGTTGAGATACCGCCAATGAGGACATTGTTCATGGTGCCTTGCGACGCCGCGCTGATCAGACCAGGAAGCGCACATGCGAGCGCTCCGAAGCAGACGTCAGCGACGCGTTGACTGACTTCAACATTGCCCGCGCCAACTGCGGCGGGCGGTCGAGCGTTCACGATTGTCCCTAAAGGCGCGACAACGGTCAACGGGCGAAGTGTGCCCCCATTCGACGGCAAGGTCGGATCCAATACCGACCGAAGCGCATAAGCGACTGAACTCACCGTCACCGATTCGACCGCGTTTACATTTCCGTGGCGCTGCGGACCAGAGCCGGAGAAATCAAAACCGATCTCCCCGGCGCCAATTGTCATTTCGACGGTGATCGCCGTCTCGACTTGTTGATCGACCGCCGGACCAAAGCTGTCGATGACATCGGTAAATCGCCACGAACCCTCAGGGAGTTTTGCCAACGCCGCCTTCATGCGACGCTCGCCATAGTCAAGGACTTCATGGAGAGGTGCATCGACGAAACCACTGAGCCGGGCAACGCCGACCTCGTTTGCGCCCACCTGTGCGTCGAGATCTCCGGCACGCTCGTCGGGGGTACGGGAGTTTGCGAGCACCAGCGCCCGAACTTCCGTCGTCAGTTTCAGCGGCGGTATCCGCAGACCTTCGGCAAATAGTTCAGTGGCATCGGCAGGCATCGAGCCGGGAGCAGACCCCCCAACGTCAGCATGATGGGCGCGTGTCGCCACCCATCCGACGAGATCGGGGGCGAAGCACGGCGTCACCAACGTGATGTCGTTGAGGTGGGTCCCGCCAGCGTATGGATCGTTGACGATGATGTGTTCGCCGGCCATAACTCGTTCGAGTTCTGGTCGACTTGGCCCGAATCGGGCGATTGCCTCGAGAACCGAGGCTGGCATCGAGCCCAAGTGAACGGGAATGTTCTCGGCTTGCGCGAGCAATTCGCCCGCAACGGTGAACACCGCGGCCGAACAGTCAGCGCGTTCTTTAATGTTTGGGCTGAATGCCGAACGTCGCAGCACTGCAGACATTTCCTCAGCGACACCAGCCAAGCGCGACAGCAAAACTTGGAGCGATGCCGGATCAAGGCTCATCGTGTGATCTTCGTCAAGAGCAATGCGCCGGCTTCGCCCGGTTCAGCTCGCCATCCATCACCAACCCAGATCGTGCAATCAGATTCAGCGAGCACCATTGGGCCGACCACGCTCGGGCGGGGTGGCGAAGGCAACGCAGCTAACTGCACGAGAGACGGTCGGCGCGCTTTGGCGCGAATTGCGACCACTTCAACCTTTCCATCGACGTTGGAGTATCCATTTCGTTTGTGATGCTCGGCGTGGAACTCATCGATCGTCGACACCGTGATTTCATGACTTTGACCGGCGTATCGGCAATCAATCGACGTTGAAATCTCTGCCGGCATATCGTTGTCTGCTTGCAAAAGCTCAGCAACCTCCGCGGCCAAATGGGATCGAGCGAGGTCAAGGTCGGGGCCGTCGAGTCGACTCGACCACGTCCGGACCAAATCGCGTTGTTCGTCGGCACACAAGATGCCCACTGCCGACAGCACCCCTGCCCTTGCCGGAATAATCACCATTGGCATTCCAAGCGCGTCGGCCAGCGTGCATGCATGGAGCGGACCAGCACCGCCGAAGGCGACTAGGGCGAGCGCTCGCGGATCCACACCCCGTTCGACCGACACGGCCCGCAAAGCTTGTTCCATCGCGGAATCAACGACCGCGAGCATCCCGGTCGCGGTGAGACCTGCTCGCGAGATTGCTGATTCCGCGGCGTCCCGATCGAGGCTTCCAATCCCAGGAAAGTTTCCATCAACCGGAATTCGACCAGCGACGACATTTGCATCCGTAATGGTTGGCTCAGTTCCTCCACGGCGAAAACAAACGGGACCTGGAGTCGCCCCCGCGCTTCGAGGCCCGACGACCAACGCTCCTCCAGAGTCAACCATCGCTATCGAACCGCCACCCGCACCGATGGTGTGCACATCGAGCGACGCACCTCGAACGGTAAAGCCGCCTACCTGTCGCTGCGCCGCTGGAGCAGGTTGGCCGTCGATTACGAGACAAACATCAGTGCTTGTCCCACCCATGTCAAAAGTGATTGCATTTGGCCATCCGTTCGCGTTCGCGACATGCGCTCCTGCGAGAACACCGCCGGCTGGTCCACTAAGCAACAAGTCAACCGGGCGCTCTGCGGCAACATCCGCTGGAATCAATCCTCCGGCAGACGTCATCACGAACACTCGATCAGCGAGGTCGGCAAGTCGGTGCAAATAGGCCCGACACGCGGGGCGAAGATAGGCGTTGATGACCGTCGTCACGATTCGCTCATACTCACGAAATTCCGGCGAAATGACATGCGAGGCAGTCACGTCATGGCCGTGCTCCACCAACGCTCGCATCACCGCTTGTTCATGAGCTGGGTTCAAGTCACTGTGCAACAACGCGACTGCGACTGCATCGACTTCGGTGTCCAGCACCTCAATCGAGTCAACGTCAATCGCCTCGACCTCCTGGCCGGCAGCATCTAAGCGACCAACAACTTCGTAGCGATGTTGACGCTTAACCAGCGGTTCGGGACGATCGTCATATTGGTCATACAACGACGGCCGATCCTGGCGAGCAATCTCGATTAAATCAGCGAATCCGCTCGTCGTTACCAGCCCAACCGTGGCACCGTTCCGTTCAAGCAATGCGTTGGTTCCAACCGTGGTGCCATGGGTGAGGACCTCAAGAATCGTCCCCCCAAGCAGCTCGGTAATGGCGACTCCCACTGCGTGACTTGGGTCACTAGACGATGACAACACCTTGGTGGATCGACCTCGGTTGTCCACGACGTCGGTAAAGGTTCCACCAGTGTCAGAACCGATCCGAGTCGAGGTAACCATTCAGACAAACTTAGAGGTCGGCGGGATCAAGCACCCACACGTCGTCGCCGAGGCGCTGGCCCATTGATCGAAAGAGCTTCCCGAGCGCAGGGTCACTGCCATCCCAAACCAATAATGCTTCGTTGACATGGTCGACAATCCATGCATCCCGCTTCGCCAGCGCCGCGCCCGCCTGCTGTTTCGAATTCGGTTTCGCGGTTTGCAACATCACCACATCAAGCGCTTGATCTCGCAGTCCCCTGAACCGCTGTTGGCTCGCTGCGGGCCAAACCGATTCGGGTTCGGGGTAAGGCAAAACCACGACGAGCGGCAGCCCGACATCGAGTGCTGCCTCAGCTCCAAGCATTTCTGCTCCGAGCCGAAGTCCGCTCACAACAACCAAGTCGTCGATAATCACCGCTTTTGCATCAAAAATATCGATCATTTTGGCGCGCACCGCCGCCGCGATTCCCGAATCGTCGTAGCCGCCGAGCTCAGTCGGGCGGTGACCGAATACGCCAAGGCCGTGTCCTTGAATCGACGCGTCTGCTTGAGCAGTTTCTGGCTTTGCATTCGTCGGCACGCCGCACGCCTCGACGGCGAGTTGATCGACAAAGTCATTCATAGCGATTCCGCTATGGCCTTTCACCCACCGAAACGTCACATCGCCCCGAGTCAATACCGCGTCGATGAACGGCTCCCACAGGTCACGGTTCGCGACCGGCTTGCGCTGCGAGTTATGCCAGTTCTTCCTTCGCCAGCCTTCCCACCACTTATCGCGAAAACAGTGCACGACATAGGTGGAATCACTCACCACTTCAAGCGGCCCAGGCAGAGCAAGAACCGCTTCATGCGCTGCTTGAATTTCCATGCGCTGATTCGTGCTCGGGTTTTCCGCGCCACTGGCAAACCGGCCATCCTCAACCGCCCATGCCCATCCACCAGGACCTGGGTTTCCACTACACGCCCCATCGGTGTACACGACCGTTGCCATCGATGCATCCTCGCGCATCAGCGGCGGCCCGTTGGTTACTTTCATCGGCCAGCGACGACTTTGCCCGGTCATCATGCATACTGCAACGCAGCGTTACCCGAAGGAGTGCCTGTCCGATGAGCATTGATGGCTATGTTCACCAACTTCCGGATTCAGATCCTCAGGAGACAACGGAGTGGCTTGACTCACTCGATGCCGTCATCGACGGCGAAGGCAAGATGCGGGCTCGTTTCTTGATGTCCAAACTCCTTGAGCGAGCTCATCAGCGACACATCGGTACACCGGCCGAGGTGTCCACGCCGTACCTCAATACCATCCCGACCGATGAACAGCCATGGTTCCCCGGCGACTTAGAACTAGAACGACGCATTCGGTCGTATGTGCGATGGAACGCTGCGGTCATGGTCACAAATGCCAATAAGCGCCACGACGGAATCGGTGGACACCTTTCGACATTCGCGTCGTCGGCCGCGCTCTACGAAGTTGGCTTCAATCATTTCTTTCACGGCAAGGACAACGGGCATGCGGGCGACCATGTCTATTTTCAAGGTCATGGTGCTCCGGGCATCTACGCCCGCGCCTTTGTCGAAGGTCGCCTCGATGAGTCGCACCTCACCCATTTTCGCCGAGAGTTTTCGGGTGAAAGCGAAGGACTCCCGTCGTATCCGCATCCACGTTCGCTGCCACATTTCTGGGAATACCCAACCGTTTCCATGGGCCTCGGTCCCCTGAACTCTATTTACCAAGCACGTTTCAATCGGTACCTTCACCAACGCGGCATCGACGACACCTCCGAGTCCCGCATCTGGTGTTTCGTCGGCGACGGAGAATGTGACGAACCTGAAACGCTAGGTTCGCTTTCGCTTGCGGCGCGCGAAGGTCTCGACAATCTGACCTGGGTAGTGAATTGCAACCTCCAGCGGCTGGATGGTCCAGTGCGCGGCGACGGCAACATTATTCAGGAACTTGAGGCCGTCTTTCGTGGCGCCGGCTGGAACGTCATCAAAGTCATCTGGGGTACCGCATGGGACGAACTCATTGAGCGGGACGTCGACGGCCTGCTGCTTCAAAAAATGAATAGCACCGTCGACGGCGAGTTCCAGCGCTACGCCGTTGAATCGGGAGCGTACATACGCGAGCACTTTTTTGGTCCCGACCCTCGGCTCCGATCGTTGGTCGAGCACCTCACTGATGACGAGCTACGGACCTTGCCGCGAGGTGGACACGACTACGAAAAACTCTACGCGGCCTATCGTGCTGCGCTTGATCAACACGATGCCCCAACGGTCATTCTGGCCAAGACCATCAAAGGTTGGGCGCTTGGTTCAGGCCTCGAAGCACGCAATTCAACCCACCAAATCAAGAAAATGACTGGCATTCAGCTCCGAGAATTACGGACTCGACTTCACCTTGAAGATGTCATCGATGCTGACGCACTCGACGGCGACAACCCGCCGTTTTATCGGCCACCGGTTGACTCAGCTGAATATCGCTACATGATGGATCGCCGCCACACGCTCAATGGCTCGCTCCCGAGTGGTTCGCTACCGATTCGCCAACCACTCCCCATGCCACCCGATGCTGCCTTCGATGAATTTGATCTCGGTTCGGGGTCCCACGCGGTTTCGACGACTGTCGCGTTTACTCGCCTCCTCCGAAACCTGGCCCGAACCGAAGGATTCGGTCGACGCGTCGTGCCAATCATTCCCGATGAGGCTCGCACGTTCGGTATCGATGCGCTGTTCCGCGAGTTCGAGATTTACGCCGCGAAAGGTCAACAGTATGACCCCGTCGACAGCGAGCTACTCCTGGCCTATATCGAATCCGATCATGGCCAAATACTCGAAGAGGGCATCACCGAAGCCGGGGCCATGGCGAGTTTTACCGCTGCCGGGACTTCCTATTCCCATCGCGGAACGCCAATGGTTCCATTCTTCATCTTCTATTCGATGTTCGGATTTCAACGCGTGGGTGACCTCATTTGGGCGGCCGCCGATGCTCAAGCAAAAGGATTCCTACTGGGGGCGACTGCAGGGCGCACCACCCTCGAAGGCGAAGGTTTCCAACATCAAGATGGCCAGAGCTTGATCCTCTCCTCGACGGTCCCTAATTGCCAAAGTTACGACCCGGCATTCGCGTATGAAACTGCGGCGATTATCAAGGCGGGCATTCATCGCATGTACGGCCAGGCCGATGCTTCGGGGGTACTAGGCGGCGACTCAATTTTTTACTATCTGACGTTGTACAACGAGAACTACGTCATGCCCGCTCGCGCGGCCAACGTGACCGACGAAGACATCCTCGAAGGTATCTATCGGTGGGCGGAGCCTCCAGCCGGACTCCAATCACAAGCCACCATTCTCTTTTCTGGCTCAGCTCAAGGCGCTGCCCGAACCGCGCAACTCGAACTTGCAACGCGTCACGGAATCGGCGTCGAACTCTGGTCGGCCACAAGTTATAAACGTCTGCGAGAGGATGCACTCGGCATCGAACGCTGGAATCGATTACATCCCAATCAGGAGCCTCAGATTGCACCGGTTACGGCGCGATTAGCCGACAGCACTGGCCCAATCATCGCCGTGACCGATTTCATGAAAGCCGTCCCCGATCAGATCGGGCGTTTCGTTCCTGACGGCCGCACATTTGTTCCCCTCGGAACTGACGGATTTGGTCGCAGCGATACACGCGAGGCTTTGCGCCGCTTTTTCGAAACTGATGCTGCCCATGTCGAAGTCGCCGTATTGGCCGCACTCGCCAAAGCGGGCCTCTTCGATCCTGCTGCGGTTGCGCAAACCATTGAACGACTGGGCATCGACGCCGACGCGGATGACCCCCGAGGCCGATGATCGATGCATCCGTGACTAGCATCGGCGCATGGTTGTTTCTGCCAAGACGATGCCCGCTCCGCTTTTCATCACTGGTAACCCTGTTGCCGACAAATTCCTCATGGACGAACCGCTTGCCTTGTTGATCGGCATGTTGCTCGATCAGCAAGTCCCTATGGAGTGGGCATTCCGCGGTCCGTGGACGTTGCAAGAACGCCTCGGAGGAACGTTGAATTGCGCGCTCATCGCTTCGATGGAACCGGACGCAGTCGTCACTTTATTCTGCGCGAAACCTGCCCTTCACCGCTATCCAGCAGCAATGGCTCGACGCACCCATGAACTGTGCAATTTCATGGTCGACAACTACGACGGTGATGTCGAGGCACTCTGGCGCGACACGACCAGCGGCTCAGAGCTTTACCGCCGGTTGCGCGAGCTTCCAGGTTTCGGCGACGAAAAGGCCAAGATTTTCATGGCCATCTTGGCCAAACGCTTTGGCATTCGTCCAAGGGGATGGAAAACCGCGGCAGTGCCATTTTCCGATGCGACTCCGCGATCAGTCGCCGACATTCATTCACCCGAGTCATTGGCTCGAGTGCGCGCGTTCAAGAAGGCGAAAAAAGAACAAGGCAAAACCAAAGCTGACTGAAATCGTCACTCAGCGGTTGGCCAAACTTGCGGCTTGATTGCGCTGACGATCGAGCCACCCAAGCAAAACCGCTATAGATCGAGGATCGTGGCGAAGTTGGTGGCCCGCACCGTCGATGATACGAAGATCCGCATCGCCGTGCGCGTCAGCCAGGACCCGAGCATCGAACACGGGTACAGAATCATCGTCTGAGCCGTGCACGATCAGCAGCGGTCGAGGACTCAATCGTGGCGCGGCCGCAACTGCTCGGATGTCGCGCAGTTCACGCGACCAGCGGTCCAGCGAATTGGGGAACGACGGCGAATTGATAATTCCTGCGGCCCTCGCATGCAATAAAAGTCGTCGAGGATGACCCGCCCAATCATCAAAATCGGCCGGCGAACCCAGCGATGCAACACCACAAATTCGTTCGTCGTCGGCGGCTTCGCACATGGTCAGTGCACCGCCAGTTCCAAAACCGGCAAGCCAAACGCCCTGGACATCCTCGAGCCGATGAAAAAAATCCGATGCTGCTCGCAGGTCATTGAGCCATCCACCCATCGAGAAGTCACCCTCAGACTCACCACACCCTCGGAAGCAAAACACCAAGACAATCCAACCAAGCTCGGTCGCTATGCGATCGGCAAGCTCAGGAAATGATCGAGCCGACAGCTCGCCTTTGTCGCTCCCGGGCGGAAAGCCATGACAAATGATGACGCCAGGACTCCGCGTTCCAGGCGCGCTGCGCGGCCGGGCAATATGACCCCAAATTCCGACATCACCTTTCGACGTGAAAAGGCGCTCCACCAGCGCCTGCTAATTCTCTTGGTCGTCGGCAGGGGTGTCGATTCCAGAACCGTTACCCCGATAGGGGCGGTAGCCGCGATTTCGCGCCTCAGGCAAGGTGTCAGGCCCAAAGCAGATGAAGGTCTCTGCGTCGAGCAATTCCTCAATGATCGCTGTGTCTTCGAGGGCGTCAACGTCATAGACCACTTGGGTTCGCTTATCGCCCAACCAGCGGTTGTGTTCGAACTTGACCGGTCGTTCCATATCTTCACTCTAGGAGAATCGAAACCAACACCGGGACCGTTTGAGAAACGATTCGGCTCGAACGCTTCAACTCAATCGCTTACCGGTGGACCGATAGCTCCAATTGCTTCGAGGTAGCCCTGCTCGGCTTCGAGCACCGCCACAACATGCACGTCCTCGACGTCGAGGCCCGCGTCGGTCGCCTGACCGAGGACGTAGGCCAGACCATCATCATCGACGACCAGTGCCGAATCCGGTGTCGCATACCCCGACTCAGTGGCGGCGCCCAATTGCTCGAGATAATCCAAATGCCAGATCAAAATCGAGCGGACGTCATCGGGGCTCAGCTGGGACGCGACTTCGAACGGAAGTCGATCGGCAATCCAGTCCACCGCTTCATCCTCATCGAATACCGAAACTGGTGCCTGAACCGAAAGCCGACTCACCACCGCACCGACGGCCACAACTGCAATGAGCGCAATAACGAACCCTGTTGCAACGAACACGATCAATGTCATGTTGTGATGTGCTCCCGATTGACCGCTCGAATTAACCGATTCGAATGCAAGGCGAGCACTCGAACTCGTTGACGCGAAGAGGCCCCCGCGGTTGCAGGGGCCTCAAACACGATGTTGAAATCGATCGGACTAAATGCCGATGCGCTGAGCGAGAAGCTCGCGGTGATAGGTCGGATCACCAAACAGCAACTCGGAAGACTTTGCTCGCTTGAAATACAGGTGAGCTGGGTGTTCCCAAGTGAAACCAATGCCACCATGAATTTGGATATTTTCAGCGGCTGCGTGGAAATAGGCATCGGAGCAATACGCCTTCGCCAAGCTCGCAACTGATGGAAGCTCGTCGTTCATTTCCGAGGCACACCATCCGGCGTAATAAGCAGCCGACTTGGCCGACTCAACCTCAAGCAACATGTCAGCACATTTGTGCTTGATGGCTTGGAACGAACCGATGGGGCGACCAAACTGCACGCGTACCTTGGCGTACTCAACGGCCATGTCGAGGCACTTCTGGGCTCCACCAACCTGCTCGGCGGCAAGCGCAACGGCTGCCAAGTCGAGCACGGTGCTGATGGTGTCCCAACCAGCGCCGTCGGTTCCAATGAGCGTTCCCGACACGTTGGCAAATTCCAGCTTGGCTTGCTTACGCGTCTGGTCCATGGTGGAAAGTGCCGTACGAGTTAGTCCAGCGGCATCACCCTTGACTGCAAAAATACTGACGCCGGCCGACGTCCGCGCCGCGACCAAAACCAAATCGGCGGTGTGTCCATCAAGCACAAATGACTTTGTACCGTTGATCGTCCACGTGTCACCCGATGCTGTTGCGGTCGCTTCGATACCCGATTCGTCCCATCGGCCGTTTGGCTCAGTGAAGGCCAACGTCGCGATGGTCTCGCCGCTGGCGATTCCCGGAAGGTGCGCCGCTTTGGCAGCATCATCACCAGAAAACATCAACGTGTTAGCACCGAGCACGACAGTTGAGAAATACGGGGCGCACAACAGCGAGCGTCCCATCTCTTCGAGCACAACGATCAGTTCGACGTAGCTGTAACCCGAGCCGCCGAACTCCTCGGGAATGATCAGGCTCTGAAGTCCCATCTGTTCGCTCATCTGATTCCAGACCGCGACGTCGTAACCGTTCTCAGTTTCCATTTGCTCACGCACGGCCGTTTCGGGCGACTTGGCGTCAAGGAACTGACGGACAATTGTACGGAGCTCTTCTTGCTCCTCGGAGAACGCAAAGTTCACGGTTCCAGGCCCCCTTGGTGGGTCGAGTCAGATTTCGATGAAGTTCTACTAGAACTGGTGGCCTAGAACCACATCGAACGCGAATTTCAACCTTGACGATCGACAACTCGATACCGATTCAAGGCTTCGACCCAGCCGAGTACCAATCAACTACCGGCCGATTCAACCGAGTTTCAACGGCATGGAGACGGCCCATCGAGATCGGATTGTTGTCGCTGGCAGTCGAATTGCACGAACCAAGGTTGTAGCCTCAGACGGTGACCACGATGCATTTCAATGATGAATCGGTAGAGATCCATAAGGTCGTCGTCGGGCCGTTCGAAAATAACGTCTTCGTCGTTCGATGCAAGCAAACCGGCGACGCAGTCTTGCTTGATGCCGCAAATGAGCATGAGTTGCTACTTGAGTTATGCCGTGATCTCGGCGTACGAACGGTTTTGGAAACCCACGGCCATTGGGATCACATCCAGGCGATTCCGGCGGTTCGCGATGCCGGCTATGAAGTCGGCGTCACTGCCGCCGACGCAGCCATGCTTGATTCCTACGATTACATCATCGAAGACGAATCAGTCATCGAGGTTGGGCGACTGCGACTTCACACCATTGCAACCCCTGGCCACACACCGGGCTCAATGTGTTTTCTCCTTGAGGGATCCCCCGTGGTCTTTAGCGGCGACACGCTCTTTCCGGGCGGTCCCGGCAACACCGCACCAGACGACGCTGACTTCGACACCATTATCGAATCAATCGATCGTCGCCTGTTCGCCAACCTGAGTCCCGATACCATCGTCATGCCCGGCCACGGCACTGACACCACCATCGGCACCGAACGTCCCCAGTTGCAGCAATGGGTCGACCGAGGCTGGTGAGCATCTTTCATGGCCCGACGCGAGCAATCGCCCCGGCCAATAATTGACATTTCCACTATCTCGATAGTGCTAATACACTCGGAGCCATGGTCGCTCCCCTGTTCCAGATCGAAAACCTCCATGTACGTCCAGCGATGAACAGTCGCGGTGAGCGGGCGGCCGAAATCGTCAAGGGCTTGAACTTGACCATTGAAGTTGGCGAAATGCACGCGCTCATGGGGCCTAATGGTTCAGGAAAGTCCACGTTGGCGAGCGCCTTGCTCGGGAGTCCCGACTACGAAGTTACCGAAGGTCGAATACTGTTCCATGGCGACGACGTCACGAGTTGGGGCGCCGACGTCCGAGGCAAAGCCGGCATGTTTCTCGCCTTCCAATACCCACAGGAGATTCAGGGAGTTTCAGTCCTGAACTTCTTGCGGCAGGCGTTGTCTGCCCGCAAGGGCATCGACCTTTCGATGTTGGAATTGCGACTGTCGATCATGGATTGGATGAGCCGCCTCGACATGGACCCATCGTTTGCCGACCGATATCTCAACGAAGGGTTTTCCGGCGGCGAGAAAAAGCGCAATGAAATATTGCAGATGGCAATCCTTGAACCCGAGATCGCGATCCTTGACGAAACCGACTCTGGCCTCGACATCGACGCGCTGCGAGTCGTAGCAAGCGGAGTGCAACAAGTTCGCTCATCGCGACCTGACCTCGGCGTTCTCGCCATTACGCACTACCAGCGATTACTTGATGAACTGCACCCCGACAAGGTGCACATCATGATTGATGGCCAAATCGTCGAGAGCGGAGGCGCCGAGTTGTCTGCCCGGCTCGAATCCGAAGGATACGACGCGTGGCGCTGACCGAAACCCTCGACGTAACCGCGGTCAAAGCGGACTTTCCGCTGCTTCAGCGCACGGTCAATGGCAAACCGCTCATCTACCTCGATTCGGCGGCGACATCGCAAAAACCGCAGATCGTTCTTGATGCGCTGACCACCTACTACGAGACGATAAATGCCAATGTGCACCGCGGCGTGTACCAAATCGCCGAGCAGGCAACTTCGGAAATGGAACTCGCTCGAACTAAAACCGCGCGCTTCATCGGTGCGGATTCGACTAGCGAAATCGTTTTCACCAAAAACGCGACTGAAGCGATCAATTTGGTAGCCCACTCCTGGGGTCGGGCCAACCTTCGATCAGGTGACGCAGTGCTACTCACCCACATGGAACACCACGCCAACATCGTCCCGTGGCATCAACTTGCTGCCGAAATCGGCATCGAGCTTCGATGGATTCCGCTGACTGCCGATGGACAACTCGACCTGAGCGGTCTGGACCACTTACTTGACGGCGTCAAGCTGCTGAGTTTTACCGCAATGTCAAACGTGCTCGGTTCGATCACCCCAATTCGCCAACTCACCGATGCCGCTCACCGAGTCGGTGCGCTTGCGCTTGTCGACGCCTGCCAGTACGTCCCGCACCTCGCGACCGATGTGGCAGAACTCGGCGCGGATTTCATCGCATTTTCTGGCCACAAGATGTGTGGACCAACCGGCGTCGGCGTGTTGTGGGGACGCGCTGAACTACTCGACGCGATGCCGCCGTTTCTCGGGGGTGGCGAAATGATTCGAGACGTTCGCCTCGACGGCTTCACCTGCAATGACCTGCCGTGGAAGTTTGAGGCTGGTACCCCTCCGATTGCCGAAATAATTGGCCTTGGCGCAGCAATCGACTACCTAACCAACCTCGGCATGTCTGCGGTGCGCCAGCACGAAATCGACCTGACTACCTATGCATTGCGCCGCCTGAACGAGCGCTTCGGCGATCGCATCACGCTTTTCGGCCCAGCTAATCCGACAGATCGCGGCGGCGTCTTGTCTTTTGCATTCGCCGATCTTCACCCTCACGATATTTCGCAGGTTCTCGACGAACACGCGGTTTGCGTTCGCGCTGGCCACCACTGTGCGAAACCACTCATGCGGATCCTCGGCGTAGGAGCGACCGCTCGCGCTTCGGTGTACGTCTATAACGACGAAGCTGACATCGATGCGCTTGCTGACGCTCTCAGTGCCACGGTTGACTTTTTTCAGATCTAATAACCCAATCGGAAAGCGCGTTCACTATGCCCGGACTCGAAGACCTCTACCGAGAAATCATTCTCGACCACTATCGCAATCCGCGGAATCGTGGCGAACTCGATGCGCCACCAGCCCATCGTGTCGAAGGGTTCAATCCGCTCTGTGGCGATGAGATCATCATTTACGTTGACGTCGACAGCACGGGAATCGTCAGCGATATCCGAATCGGCGGTCAGGGTTGCTCGATTAGCCAGTCGTCGGCATCGATGATGTCGTCAGCGGTGAAAGGCAAGACGGTCGAAGAAGTACGCCAGCTCACAAAAGCCTTTAAGTCCATGATGTCGATTCACGAAAGCAGCCTTGAAGGCGACGAAGCTGAACCTGAGTCTTTTCCGGACGTCAACCTCGGTGACCTCGAAGCGCTCCGCGGCGTCGTGAAATTTCCGGTGCGCATTAAGTGCGCGACGTTGGCGTGGAACACACTCGCGCAAGGAATCGACGAATCGACTGCGGCCACCGAGGTCTGACTTACTCGCCTAGCAAGCGATTCACTCGTTGGGCAAACTCGACGCACAACTCGCTGATACCGCCATCATCGTGACTGGTGAGGGCAATCGTCACGTGGTTCCAGGTATTGGTCCAGTTCGGATGATGATGGAGTTGCTCGGCGATGAGCGCCACCCGAGTCATAAACCCGAATGCCTCACTGAAGTCACGAAATGTCCACTCGCGACTCAGAAAACCGGCACTATTTTCCCACCCGGGCACTTCGGCATCAGGAACGTCCACACCCGAAGTGTAGGCGATCGATCACTTATGCTCGCTATGCAAACGGGTCAGCGAATGGGTCAAGCGTGCGCACAGCGTCGAGGTGAGGCTCGTCATCAGCCCACTCGGCATAGCCCGTGTCTTCGAGTCGGGTCGCGAGTTCTGGCCCCCCACTCATCTGGATACGCCCACGAGCCAGCACGTGGACTACATCGGGCTTGAGCTCATGAAGTAACCGGCTGTAATGGGTAATCGCGATCACCCCAAGATCATCTTCTTGGGTGGCCTGTTCGATGCGACGACTGCAATCACGCAGTGCATCTACGTCGAGACCAGAATCGAGTTCATCAAGGATTGCGAACTTCGGGCGCAATACCCCAAGTTGAAGCGTTTCATTTCGCTTCTTTTCGCCACCGGACAAATCGACATTCAGCGGCCGTTCGAGGAAGCGCTCGTCGAAACCGATGCGACCGGCCTCGACCATCATTCGTGCCCGAATTTCCACCACATCGCGCCCCGCGGCAAGCGCAGACTCGGTAAGCATCTCTTCAAGATTCACTCCGGGAACCTCGGTCGGATACTGCATCGCCAAGTACAAACCCGCTCGAGCTCGTTGCCATGGGGCAAGACTCAACATGTCGACACCATCGAGGGTCACCGACCCCGCATCAACCCGATAGCCCGGCCGACCCATGATGACATGAGACAGCGTTGACTTGCCCGAACCATTCGGTCCCATCACCGCATGAACTTCGCCACTGCGGACGACTAAGTCGATTCCCTTAAGGATTTCTTGGCCATCAACGCTGGCCCGCAAACCGGCGATACGTAACTCGCTCACGACAACACCACCATGACATTGTCTCCGTCGATACGAATGTCGTACACAGGCACCGCTTTGGTCGCTGGAAACGAACTGGGTTTACCGGTCTCGAGCGAGAAACATGATCCGTGTTTGGAGCACTCGATCTCGAGTGAGTCTGCGTGAACGTCGCCTTCGGCAAGCGAAACCTTCTGATGACTACAAGTGTTTGCGATGGCGTAAAAATCGTCGCCTATCCGCACCAGAGCGATGTCGAGCGTGCCAAGCACGAATCGCCGTGACTGGCCTGATCCAAGGTCATGAATTGAGCACACTCGTTCTTCCATCATGCGGTCACCTCGACCCGGTCGCGGCGTTCGAGTCGTTCGACGATCCGTTCACGAAGCGGAGCGACAACTTCGGCCACTGGGAGCTGCGCCAAGACCTCGTCATAGAACCCAGCGACCACAAGCTGTTCGGCGACCTGGGGTGGGACTCCGCGACTCTCAAGGTAGAAGCGCTGGTCTTCATCAATTGGGCCAACCGTCGAAGCGTGACTGCAATGCACGTCGTTGTTTTCGATCTCGAGATTAGGGACCGACTCAGCCCAAGCCCGCTCACTCAATTTGATTGTCCGATTGGTCTGAAACGCGTTGGTGCCATGGGCCTGCGGGCGCACCTTGATCAGACCGGTGTAAATCGACCGCGACTCCCCTCCGACTGCACCCTTGAACAACAATCGCGACGTTGTGTCCGGGGCCAAATGATCTTGAAAGGTCCGGAAATCGAGGGTTTGATCAAACTCTCCAAAGTAGATGGCGAGCAAGTCACCCGACGCGCCTCGACCGGCGAGTCGACAATCAGCACGGGTCCTGGCATACGCGCCACCGAGCGCAACTTGCGCGGCGAGAATTGTTCCGTCTTGGGCCACTCGAGAAAGTTGAGATGCGATCTGCCAGGTTTGGCGACCCCGCTCTTGCACGTTCAAGTAACGCAACCGTCCGGCTTGCTCGACATCAAGCTCGGTGATTGGTACCGAAAGCGCCCGAACATTGTCGCCGCCGTGATGTTCAAAAACCGTTACTTCGGCGTCTTCGCCAACTCGCACCAGTAACCGAGGAAACGTCATTGAGCCTTCAAGGTCGACCCAATCGATGACCAAAAACGGTGCATCGACAACGACTCCACGCGGAACGATGAGTGCTACCGGATCGGTTGCGAATGCATCGTTAGCTAACCCGAAGAAATCAAAGGCACCATCGGCTACCGATCCGAGTCCAACGGCCCCATCAACATCGGTTAAGGCCCCGAAACCAACTCCGCGGGTGACCCACTCCGGCTGTATTTCGCTATGGATGATACGGCCGTTGTAGGTGATCAGTGCGCCGGCTCGTTGAGGTACCGAGTCAAGCATCGCCCGCGCACCAGCGGGAATCGCGCCCGCAGTCGCGGTCGAAATCTCGTCAGATGGCGCATCAGCGAACCCAACCAGCGGCAAAAAGTCATCAAAGGCAAGTTCGTCGATACGGCCATAGCGCCAAACTTCTTCATCCGACGTCGGCATTGGGGTCGCGAGGAAACGTGCCGACGCGTCAATTCGCCTTGACCGCAACCAATCTGGACCGGAAAGTCCAGCGGCGACATCAGTAGTAAGGAGTGAATTCATAGGGACTTTTCGGTGGGGGGAAGGAGCTGTGGTGGTCACCGCTTGCGGCGGAACCAACCTTTAATGCCCGACGCAGATCGTTCGGCCTTGCGTCGTTCAGATTGCACTTCAGCGAGAATTTCGGGTCCCGCAGCATTCACGATATTTTCGGCTTCGTCGAGCAGTTCGGCGATGCCTTCGCCATCGGGTTCCGGTGGCGTTGGGGGCGTGACCAAACTGCCGTGACCCCAGTTGACGTCTGCGAGTCGCGGCTCGAAACTTCCGCAGCCACTCGGACATTTCCAAGGCGCCTCGGGTGCCAGATCAAGGTTGCATTTTCGAACCGTTTCGCCGTTGCTATAGGTACGACTTTCGAATTGCTTACATTCTTCGCGCATCGGCATAACGTCGCACCAGTTCGGTTCGCTGAGGCGCGCGCCTCAGCCGACCGATCCTTCCATCTGCAGTTCGATCAATCGACTCCACTCGACCGCATATTCCATCGGAAGTGTGCGGGTGACCGGCTCAATAAAGCCGTTCACGACCATTCCCATTGCTTGCTCCTCAGATAAACCGCGACTCATGAGGTAAAAGAGCTGATCGTCGGCAACTTTGGACACGGTTGCTTCATGTCCGACAATCGCATCACGGGCACCGATTTCCATGCTGGGGAACGTGTCAGAAACACTCAGGTCGTCGAGAATCAACGCGTCACATTGCACGTGGCTCTTGCATCCAGTGGCATCATCTTCGATGCGCACCAAACCTCGGTAGCTCGTGCGTCCACCATCTTTCGAGATGGACTTTGAAACGATTTTCGAGGTTGTTTCCGGGGCGGCGTGCACCATCTTGGCACCAGCGTCTTGGTGCTGACCTGGACCGGCATAGGCAACCGACAGCACCTCGCCTGATGCTTTGGGACCGACCATATATACAGCCGGATATTTCATAGTGAGGCGGCTACCGATATTTCCGTCGATCCATTCCATGTGGCCTTCGGCCTCCACCCTTGCCCGCTTGGTGACCAAGTTAAAGACGTTGTTGGACCAGTTCTGAATTGTCGTATACGTCACTCGAGCGCTCGGCTTCACGATGATCTCGACGACCGCCGAATGGAGCGAGTCGGTGGTGTACACCGGCGCGGAACAACCCTCGATGTAATGCACCTGACTTCCCTCGTCAGCGATGATCAGCGTTCGCTCAAACTGACCCATATTTTCGGCATTGATCCGGAAATAAGCCTGCAATGGCATCTCGACATTTACACCTGGCGGAACATAGATGAATGAACCACCAGACCACACCGCGGAGTTGAGGGCGGCGAACTTATTGTCATTCTTGGGTATCACGGTGCCGAAGTAGGCGCGGACAATCTCGGGGTGTTCCCTTAACGCTGTGTCCATATCGGTGAAGATCACGCCTTGGGCTTCTAGGTCCTCACGATTCTTGTGATACACGACCTCAGATTCGTACTGCGCGGTCACACCGGCGAGATACTTGCGTTCTGCTTCTGGAATACCCAGTTTTTCGTAGGTCTCCTTGACCGAATCAGGCAGTTCGTCCCATGCATCAACTTGATGATCAGTTGGCTTGATGTAATAGAAAATGTCGTCGAAAAATATCTCGGACATATCGCCGCCGAAGTTGGGCATGGGACGCTTCAAGAAATGGTCATAAGCCGCCATTCGATAGGAGCGCATCCAATTAGGCTCCCCCTTCATCCATGACATCTCCTGGATGACATCTTCTCGCAGGCCTCGCTTGGGCTTGAAGACGTAATCTTCTTCGTCGCTCCACCCCAGCTTGTATTTTCCGAGGTCAAGGTTGGAACTGGGTTCCAGTTCAGTTGTGGTCATCAGCCTGCTCCTGAGCGGGTTCCATGTGGCTCCAAGGCCATCGTTGCGAATTACTCCTATCCAGATAGTAACAAATCCCGGCGGTGAATCGACTACCCACGCAAATCAACGGCGTGGTTTTTCGGATCGCAAACGCCAATACCCTCAATTTCGGCCGAATTGCGGCCGATGGAGCACCACGATGAGCAAGAAGCAGAAAAAGACCAAACGCGACAAACAACCAGTTCCCCCGCTGGTTCCCGCTGATGTATTCCGCCAGCTGGCCGAGAACGCACCCGTTGGCCTGACTTTCACCACCCTAAGCGGTGAGACGCTCTTCGCAAACGATCGCTGGCGCGAACTCACTGGCGTGCAGCTGCCGACTCCGATTTCGTTCGAACAACTCATGGAATTGCTCGCTGATGACCCCGACCGCGATGCACTGTTTGCCTTGTATGCAAATGCGATCGCGACCTTGGAGCCGTTCTCAACGGAAATGACAATGAACTACGTCAACTCGACTCAACGCGTATCGGTTCAAGCCACTCCGTTTTGCGTCGATGGTCAACTAACTGGCTTCGTCGGCAGCACAACCGATATCGCTCCACTCGAACAGGCCATTGCTGCCAAGCTCGAAGCAGAGAATCGCTATAGGGCGCTGTTTCACTCGGCACCCGTTGGTCAAGTGCTGACCACATTCTCCGGCGAGGTACTCGAGATCAATGCAGTCGGCGCGCAGATACTCGGCTACGAGGCGAGTGACATCATTGGTAGCAACTTTGCTGATTACTTCCCGCCCGAAGATCTCGAGCTTCTCGCTGAGCAACTAGCGAGTTTGATCAATGGCGAGAGATCAAACTTGGTTGTTATTCACAACCTATTTCATCGATCTGGCGAACGAGTATGGGTCTCAAATCGAATGACCGTCGAGAGGGATGCAGACGGCCAGCCCATACGTTTCTACGCGGTTTACTCCGACATAACTTCTCGACAAAAGGCTCAGACGAAAACGTTCCACGAGGTTGAACTGCTCAATTCGGTAACCAGCGCCCTCCAAGAGGGCGTGATCATGATCGAATCGGGTCTACTGGTCTGGGCAAACTCTAGCGCTTGTGAATTATTCGGGATACCTAGAGACCAGCTCGAAGGTTCGCTTGAGGCCTTCGCCTCGATACCAAAGGTCGACGTCGACGGACGCCCGATTGACATCGTTCAGCGACTCGAACAAAGCTCGTTGACCCAGCACGAATCAAATCTCGAGATCGTTTTCGGATTACCGGGGCCAGACCATTCGATCCGGTGGGTCGAAGGACGGACCAACCCGATTTTTGACAGCTCAGGGACCAAAATCACCTCAGCGGTGCTGTCGTTCACCGAAATTACCGAGCGATTGGCGGCCGAAAACCGAACCAGCAAACTCGCGGAGATCATCGAAGATGCTAGCGATATTTCCTTCATCTTTTCCCCTTCGTTGCAAGGATTGAACTACGTCAACTCTGCAGCCGGTTTGCTCTTCGGCATCGACGAGCAATCCATTGCCACTGCCGACACTTCATTGATCTATGGGACCGATTTTTACGAACGGTTTCATGGAGAAATCTTTGAGACCCTGAAGCGCGATGGACGCTGGATGGGCGAACTCTCAATGGTCGCAGCGAACGGAGAGGAACGCGTCATTTCGCAATCGATGATCATGGCGCGTTCCAGCCAAGGGCATGAAGACGAAGTTCGCGTGATCGGGCACGACGTTACCGAACATCGAAATACTGTTTTCGACCTTGCCCACCGGGCAACTCACGATGTGCTGACCGATCTACCGAATCGGTCGCTTCTTGCCGATCGAATTCAGATCGCCGTTGCGCACTCGGAACGAACTGGACGGCTGGCGGCCGTGCTGTTCGTGGATCTGGATCGATTCAAATTCATAAACGACACCTATGGACATCAGGTCGGCGACAACGTGATCGTGCACGTCGCGAACGTCCTCACCGAATCGGTCCGGCCGAGTGATACGGTCGCTCGATTAGGCGGCGACGAGTTCGTCATTCTGTTTGACGACGTCGATGGAATCGATCATGCGACAGCCATGGCAAGTCGAGCATTGACTGCGCTGCAGAGCCAGCCATTCGACCTAGGCAATGCTTTGCTCCCGCTGAACGCAAGCATCGGGGTCGCGTTGTCGAGTGCCGTGTTGAGCACGCCCGACGGGCTTATGACCGCTGCCGACGATGCGCTCTACAAAGCGAAAGCGGCCGGCAAAGGCCAAATTGCGCGTTTCGACACCAACGACTTGGTCGTGGCCGCCGAGCAGCATGAGTTGGCCGAACAATTCGCCAGCGCATTTGACTCGGGCGAAATCGTTGTCCGTTTTCAGCCCGGCGTTGAGCTCGAAACCGGGCACGTTGTGTGCGTCGAAGCGCTCCCATTGTGGAATCATCCGACGCGAGGCGTCGTAGCTGGCGACGAATTTGCTCGGTTTGCCGAAAGCACCGGACTTAACGATGCGATCGGATTACGCGTCCTAGCGACAGCATGTGAACACGGTCGACGCTGGCAAGACAAGTTCGGCATCAACGCTCCGGTTGTCCATGTCAGTTTGCTCCGCCAACAACTTGGCAACACCAACCTTCCGGTATTGGTGCGAGGCATCCTCGATGGCTCCGGACTAGAAGCCCAACAACTATGTCTTGAACTCTCCGAGAGTACCTTTATGGAAGACAGAACGAGCGCACTCGGCACCATGCAACGACTTAAGGATTTAGGCGTAAAGCTCGCCATTAACGCCTTCGGCACTGGGTATGCGCCATTAAGTCAACTTCACCAGTTCCCGATCGACGGGCTTAAAATCGATGGGTCCTTTGTCAACGATCTTGGATCCGAGTCCGAGAACGCGGTCATGGTCGCAGCTGTTGTGAGTTTGGCTGCATCACTTGAGCTAAACACCAGCGTTGGCGGCATCGATTCGTCGGCGCAAGCTGATCGCGTTCGTGCACTTGGCTGCCAGATTGCCCAAGGTTCTTACTTCGGTGAGCCCGAAGCATCTGACGTCACGGTTCGCCTCATTGAGGCCGCTCTCGCCGAATAATTCGACTGAAAGTTCTGCTCGGGTTACCCAATCAGCGCAGATGCGAGTTCCCGCCACATTTCAATCGGAACTGCTGCTTCGTCTTCGCCGAAAACCTGCAAACACACGTGATCGGCTCCGGCATCGTGATGCGCGCTGACCCGCTCGACCACGGAGTCGATACCTCCCCACGCGACGATCGCATCTACGAGCGCGTCAGAACCACCGCCTGCAATGTCCTCGTCGGTCCACCCGAGACGCTTGAGATTGTTGGTGTAATTCTCCAAACCCAAGTACATCGACATGTGTCGCCGACCGATCGCTCGAGCTTTTTGCGGATCAGACTCGATGACCACCGCTTGCTCGACACATAGAAGTGGCCCAGCACCTAGCACCGTGCGAGCAAACTGCGTGTGCTCGACCGGTACGAAGTAGGGGTGCGCTCCCGCAGTTCGTTCGCCGGCAAGTTCAAGCATCTTTGGTCCCAACGCTGCGAGCATCCGTTGCGGGGTTTGGGTCGGTTCGACCGCCATAAACATCGACGCGTCCATCGCATCGAGATAGGTCCGCATTCGAGCAAGCGGCTTGTCGTAAGTCTGACCGCGCAGAAAATCGACGGCCGGTTGGTGACTCACCCCCATGCCTAACAAAAAACGCCCCGGAAATGCTTCAGTAAGAGTTTTGAGTCCACCAGCCATCGCCATCGCGTCACGAGCCCAGATGCTCGCGATGCCAGTCGCGACAACGATGCGCTCCGATGCGGCTAATAACAGCGCGGAAGCCGACAACACTTCTCGTCCGACCGCCTCGGGAATCCACACTGCGCCGTAGCCGAGCTCGCCAAGTTCGGCTACGTACTCACCAGCCAAGGTTGCCGGCACGAAATCGAGGAATGCCCAAATGCCTACGGGGCCAGGATCTACCGGCCGAGTCGTTGCAATTACGGAGTCATGAGTCATGGTGATCATGGTGGCCGAGGAAACTTCGGCGAACCAAACCGACGCAAGGAATTCATAATCCCGGCGAGGTAGCATCGGATCGTGAAGTCCCCGTGCGACCCTTCGCTTGAGACGCTGCCCGCCCCACCCAAGGTGGGCGATGACAATCGTCGAGACCTGCCGCGGTCCGGGCGTCGAATACCCGCTTGGGGGGAACCCGCGTTGCTCGTCGTTGCTGGACTCGGTGCGTGCGCGTACATCGCAGCCATCGACCCCAACTCGTCTTCGGCCTATCCGCAGTGTCCCACGAAGTTGCTATTTGGCTTCGACTGCCCCATGTGCGGCGCTACACGAGCCGTGCACTCGCTTCTGCGCGCCGATCTCGCGGGTGCAATTGGTCACAACCTCGTGTTCGTTATCGCGCTCCCCTTCATGATGTACGCCTTCATCGCCTGGACGATGACCCGAATGGGTCGGCCAATGCCGCCAATTCCCATGTCATCGAAATGGCTATCGGTGCCACTTGTGATCGTGTTGATCGCATTCACCGTGGTCCGCAATTTGCCTTCGGGTCGATTCCACTGGATGAACTCAGCGTCTAACTGACTGGCGTTGGCCTACGCCTGATCATCAAACGATCTTGCGCAGTTCGTCGCGATAACGCGCACCTCGCGCCGCGTAAGAATCAACGGCTCGGCCAACCATCCGAGCTAACTCTGGCGAAGCTGGGCGCAACTTTGCCGGTACGCCAAGAGCCATCATCCCGGTGGGGACCTCCATGCCATTTGGCACCACCGCATTGGAACCCACGAGCGATCCGGTCCGAATGATCGCGCCGTGCAGCACCACCGAACCGTTTCCGACCAATGACTTACTTTCTATGGTGCAGCCTTCAAGATGCACCATGTGTCCGATAACGCAATCGTCGCCAATCACCGTTGGCGACACCGCGGTGGTGTGCAGCACGCTGCCATCCTGAATCGAAGTCCGCGCCCCCACCACTATCTCGCCGTCATCAGCACGCAACACCGCTCCAGGCCAGATCGTCGACTCGGCACCAATCGTCACCGAACCAATCACAACGCAATCTGGATGAAGGAACGCCGATGGATCAATGTTGGGAACTTGATCACCCAATGCATAGACGGTCATTGGTTCCTTAGAGTTGAAAGCGGCCGTAGCCGCTTCGGAAAAAGAGGAGCGGTCCGCCCTCGTGCAGCACCTCAAGATCGGTTACTTCTCCGATGACGATGTCATGATCACCCGATGGCACAACAGCACCGAGATCGCAGTCGATAAAGCCCAGCGAGCCCGCGATCAACGGTGATCCATTGCCCGAGTGCTTCCATCCGATTTCGGCAAATTTGTCATCCGACTTGCCCGCGAACACCCGACAAACATCTTCTTGGTCTTCAGCTAACAAATTCACACAGAACGTTCCGGTGGCGCGAACCTTCGGCCAACTTGATGACTGATTTCCAATACAGAACAGGATTTGCGCCGGATTGAGCGATACCGATGCAAAGGTGCCGATAGCCATGCCCACCGGGCCACTTTCGGTCATCGAGGTGATGACCGTGACTCCAGTCGGAAAATGCCCAAGGACCTGACGGTATTTGGCCTCGCTAAACGACGATGGCTTGTTTGAATTCTCCGACACGGGCTGACTCCTGAAAGCGGGATTCGGGTCTCCGGACCTTAGCGAGCGCGAACCTTGGCAGCGCCCACCGATAAACTGAGCCCTTCACTCGCGGCAAACACTGCTTCGATGCCAGTGCCACGAGCCAGGTCACGCGTGGTTTGCAACATCGCATCGATCTGATCATCGTCATGACTGGGGTCGTGGTGAAACATAGCCAATTGGCGCGCGCCAGATTGTGCGGCAACGGCTACGGCGAAATCAACGGTGCAATGTCCCCACGACGATTTCGCGTCGAATTCGGGCCAAGTGAATTGCGCATCGTGAATTAGAAGGTCTGCGCCTTCGCATAACGCGAGGACCGAATCCGAAATCGTGAGTGAACCATCAATCGGTTGTTGATGATCGGAAATGTACACAACTGAAACGCCGCCATGATCGATTCGATATCCATTGGTTTCTCCGACATGGGGAACCGACCGAGATGTAATGGTGGCTTCGCCGATCACGAATTCGGAATCGTTGACGGAGTGGAACGTCAATTCACCGGGTAAATCTGCAAGGCGAACCGGAAAACACGGTGGCCGCAAAAATTGGTTGAACTCATCTGACACCGCATCCGCGTCGTGTCCCGGCCCATACACATCAAGAGTCGAACCTGCCGCGAGGATTGGGCCAAAAAATGGGAGACCTTGGACATGATCCCAATGCATGTGTGAGACCAAAGCGTGCCCATGGAACGGAACCTTGGTGCCCAATGATGCACCCCACGTTCGAAGGCCAGTGCCGAGGTCGAACACAATCGGGTCGGTGCCAGGCACATCAACGACAACACATGACGTGTTTCCGCCGTATCGATTTTGCGACTCACTCGAACACGGGGTCGAACCCCGCACTCCAAAGAACGTCACCTTCACGGAACGCTCACCCCCCAGCGATGTATGTCAGTGGGGGGCAGATTACCCACGCACAAGTCCCCTGTCTCTAAATGTGACAACTGTCTCGTTGTCCCGCTGGTCACTGCGAAGAACCACAACTCATGTGTTGCGAAGTAGTTTCGGGAACCATGACTAGCTACCCAATGACCGCCGGAGCCATTCGCGCCAACGAGATCGATTTTGCGTTTCTGGAAGCCGGAACCGGGCCACTCGCTCTATGCCTCCATGGATTTCCTGATACCGCATGGGGATGGCGCTTCCTTTTGCCAGCGCTCGCCGATGCTGGCTACCGAGCAGTCGCACCCTTCATGCGCGGCTACGCCCCAACCTCGCTGGCCGAAGACGGGCACTACCAGCTCGGTGCGCTAGCCGCCGATGCAGTCGCATTACATGACGTCCTCGGCGGTGACGGCGACGCGGTGATCATCGGGCACGACTGGGGAGCGATGGCGACCTACGGCGCCGCTGCCCTTGCCCCCGATCGATGGCGCCGCGTGGTAACCGCCGCGGTACCGCCGCTCGCATCTATGGCATCGGCGATGGTGACCTATTCGCAACTTCGACGCTCGTGGTACATGTTCTTTTTCCAAAACGTCTTAGCCGAGTTCGCTGTTGGCCTCAACGACCTCGACTTCGTCACCCAACTTTGGAAAGACTGGTCACCTGGCCACGACGAATCGGAGGACATGAACCACGTCAAGGACGCGCTTGGCCAACACGAAAACCTCATGGCGGCGCTCGGTTACTACCGAGCGATGTTTCAACCAGAACTGCAAGTGCCCGAACTGCAAACAGAACAAGACGCGTGTAACGCACCCACGCCCCAACCCACCCTGTATCTCCACGGACGAAACGATGGTTGTGTTGGAATCGAAGTAGTCGAAGGTGCGCTCGACTATTTGCCGAATCCAGACTCACGCATCGAAATCATTGAAAACGCCGGTCACTTCATTCAAGTAGAACAACCCGACATCGTGAATCGCCTGATACTTGACCACATCGCCAGGTAACTACCTGAGTCGGGTAACGATCTAAACACGCGAGACCGAAGGCCCACGAGGCCATTAAACGGCGACACCGTCAAACAGATGACTACGGAAGCGCCAACGAGCCGTCGGCGCTCCGCAACGCCAATCCATCGCGCACCAGCGAATCGATCATCGCTCGCGTTCGGGTGTCCCCAACTGGCCAACCAGCTACGTGGTCGAAATCGCTTTCAGGAATGCGACCAACCGAACTCAAGTGCGCGATAACCCGCCCTCGACCTTGGCGAACCGAGCCTTCAAAGGTTGATTGACCAACACTGGTGCCCGCCGAACCTCGCGCCGGATCGGGTTCTCCGCAGCCCGAGCGGTTCCAGGCACATTCAGCGACCAATGGACACAACGCACACTTCGGTGCGCGACTGGTACAAATCGTCGCTCCCAGATCAAGTATGGCCTGATTCCAAGCCCAGCCGTATCCCGCCGGAACCGCCGCGTCGGCGAGCGATTGACATTCGGCTCTCGCGAGTGATCGACCCTCGAGGCGAGCGAGGACGCGTCCTGCATTGGTATCGACAACGCCGACGTCACGATCCCAAGCGAATGCCATAACCGCTCGTGCGGTATAGGGGCCGACCCCAGGAAGCGCCAGCAGTTCGGCAAGGCCTTGGGGGAACACGCCTCGGTACGTTTCGACGATCTGCACCGCACATCGATGCAAATTTACGGCGCGGCGGTTGTAGCCGAGGCCTGCCCACGCACGAACGATGTCACCAACCGAAGCATTCGCGCACGTCGATGCAGTTGGGAATAACTCGACGAACGACACATATTTTGGGATCACGCGCTCGACTTGCGTTTGCGCCAACATCAACTCGCTCACCAACACCAACCATGGGTCGCGGGTTTCACGCCAGGGCAGCTCGCGTCGCGACGCTGCGCTCCACTGCAACAGCGCGAGCTGACGCGTCGACAACGCCGACCCAGCGATCATCTGGTCCGCGTCGGTCATCGACGGTTTCAGGCTTCGGGATGAGTCCAGATCGACTCGTCATAAGGTCGCCCCCGCGGCGGCGCGTCGGCGCGTTTCCACACCATCACCTTGCGGCGAAAATAACAAACTTCTTCGCCCCGCTGATTAATACCCTTGGTCTCAACCGTCACGATGCCGCGGTCAGGCTTCGAGGACGATTCCTTCTTCGCTAACACCCGAGTCTCGGCATAAATTGTGTCGCCATGAAACGTTGGCTTGCGGTGCAACAGCGTTTCTACCTCGAGGTTGGCAATGGCCGCACCGCTCACGTCCGGGACACTCATACCCAACACCAGCGAATACACCAAGTTGCCCACTACTAGGGGCTTACCCATCGGAGTTTCATGCTCGGCAAACCAATTATTGGTGTGCGTTGGGTGATGGTTCATCGTGATCATGCAAAACAGATGGTCATCAGCTTCGGTAATAGTCTTGCCAGGCCAATGACGATAAATGTCGTCCACTTCAAAATCCTCGAAATGACGGCCGAATGGACGGTCATAAACGGGCACGGGCACCTCGGCTTCTCTAGGCAATGGAACGGATCTTGACGATCACGAACCGTGAACCTTCAACCATTCCACAGGAGTCCCAATCGCGAGGAATCTAGCTCCGCCGATCACTGATTTGCCGGGGCCCGCAGCAGCAAATTCGGGCTCGGATGGAGAACTCCATTGCACCATCGGTAACCTCTCGCCATGACTGCTGACCTTTCTTTGGCCAAGGCCATGATCGAACTCGCCAACTCGATCGTCGAAACCGGAACCCGCACGCTCGCGACAAGCGGTTCAATCGACGACAACCAAGTCTTGGCATATGACTTGGCCCATGCCGCCGCGGCGGTGGCGACCGGACGCGCAATGCTTTCCTACGGTGATCATGGCGACCTCGAAGCCGCCATGACGTGCGCGTTCGTCGCCGATGCCGTGGCCGAACTCGCCGGCAAACTCTATGGACGCGAATCGTCGTGGGGAGTCGAAGCCAGCGTGCTCGACGAAGCGCGCGAATTTGTCATGACCTACCGCGATCCCGAATTCTTGAGTGGCCTTGCCTTGGTCGAAGGTCCGCGACATCTCGATCCCGATTTCGAAATGGTCCAAGACACGTTTCGCCGATTCGCCAATGACAAGATCCGTCCAGTCGCCGAACACATCCACCGTTTCAATCAGGACATCCCTGAAGAGATCATCTCGGGCCTCGCCGAAATGGGCGGCTTCGGGCTTTCCGTCCCGGCCGAGTACGGCGGATACAGCGAGGGCGGCGAAAGCGAATACATCGGAATGGTCGTCGCCACCGAAGAACTCGCTCGAGGATCGCTCGGCGTCGGCGGTTCACTCATCACTCGACCGGAAATCTTGACTCGAGCCTTACTCGCCGGCGGCACCGAGGATCAGAAGCAATCGTGGCTTCCCCGACTCGCCAGCGCCGAAGTCATGGCAGCAGTCGCGGTCACTGAACCAGATTTCGGGTCCGACGTAGCGGGCGTGAAAGTCACCGCCAAGGCAACTGATGGCGGCTGGCTCATCAACGGCGTAAAGACTTGGTGCACCTTCGGCGCCCGCGCCAACGTTCTCATGTTGCTGGCACGGACCGACCCTGATCGTTCCAAGACACACCGCGGCTTATCGATGTTCATTGTCCCGAAGCCTGTGGCCGACGGTCACGGATTCGAGTTCGTGCAGGAGGCCGGCTCTGACGCTGGCACCGATGGGATCGGTGCGCCGGGCGGCGCAAAAATGGAAGGCCGGCCCATTGACACCATTGGATATCGCGGCATGCACTCCTACGAGATCGCGTTTGATAACTGGTTTGTTGACGCTGACAACCAAGTTGGCCTCGAAGGCGGGCTCGGCAAAGGCTTCTATTACCAGATGGCCGGATTCGAAAATGGGCGGTTACAAACCGCTGCACGCGCCGTCGGAGTCATGCAAGCGGCCTACGAAGACGCCCGTCAATACGCTCAAGACCGCGTAGTATTCGGCCATCCAATCGCTGAGTACCAACTCACCCAGGTCAAGCTGGGACGCATGGCCGTCGTCATCCAGGCGGCGCGGCAATTTTCCTATGAGGTAGCGCGCTTGATGGGCCGAGGCGAAGGATTGCTCGAGGCGTCGATGGTCAAGGCTTACGTCTGTAAAGCCGCCGAATGGGTGACTCGTGAAGCCATGCAAATCCATGGCGGATTCGGCTACGCCGAAGAATACGCGGTCAGCCGCTACTTCGTTGATGCCCGAGTTCTGTCAATCTTCGAAGGTGCCGACGAAACGCTTTGCCTCAAAGTGATCGCTCGGCGGATGCTCGACAACATCGCGTAGTCGAAACAACATCGCATTTTCACAAGGGATTACGTCGTCAAGACGCGGCAGCCAAATCACTCGGGAGTAACTGCTCATCGAGCAGTCGAGAAAAACGTGTCGGATCTCCCGCGACGAAAGTTCGACAAAGTGGAAGTCCTTCGAGGTAACACGAGATGTACGCACGCCATGTCGGGTCAGTCAAAAACTCCAGCATTTTGGTCGAGCGATCACGACTCATCAGACCCCATCGTTGCCCGTAGGCAATTGCATCTTCGACCGCAACTCCTCGCTCGTGCAGAAGAAATGCCACATTGCCACGCACGTTGTTCAGCGCTTGCGCCGCAACGGCAACCGCAGCAACAACTTCCGCGTCATAACGCACGCCTAGCGGTCGAAGATGCGACGCGACAAGTTCCTCAGGACGCTCACCCGCGATGACTTCAAGCCCAAGATCAGCCAGCCCCTCAGCGATCAAACACTGCGGAGTCCCGACCAAAAAAATGGTTTCTTCGAGATGGCCAATACGTCGAACTAACCCAACCTCTTTATGCGTGTGTTCAGTGTGATGCCCTGGATAGGCCTCGTGAGCCACGAGCTGAGCGATCGATGGGCTCAATACCGGCAGATCAATATTTATCGCAACGCGACTTTGCAACTCGCCGAGGTAGTAATTGAAACCTGACCACGGTTTGTTGCTGGCCAGTTCCCATTCAATTCGCTCGCCATCGGGTAACCCGAAAAGTCGGCTCGTTCGTTCGCGAAAATCCTCAGCAAATGAATCGATGACCGATTGAAGTTTTTCAGGCGGAATTGCTTGAGATTCACGCCACGAAATAAACCGGTCACCTAGATCACCAGAACCGGGGAGGACTTCGTCGAGGCGACGATGTGCATTCTCGAATGTTTCCTCCGCTCGCATGGTGGGGCGAACCCCATAGCACTGCTCTACTTCGTCGGCATAAGAGATCGCATCGCCGGCGAGTTTGCGAGCCGATGTGTGGACACCAATGACTTGGCCTCGCAACCATGCACGACGCGTGGCACCGAGATCACCTGCTTCCAATCCGCCATCAAGGTCAACAATGAGTTGTCCCGCATCAGCGACTAAGGCAAGCGGATCAATCAGGGGTTCGGCCGCTACTCGATCAGCAATTTCGGGCGGTCCGTAATAGGCATCGACGTAACCGTCGATGTGACGGCCGAGGCGAAGCCCGAGTTCCAAGTAGCGACGAACCATCATGTTCAACGCACCAGTCCGATCAGTAGACGCCACCGAGTTTGTTGTGATCCCATGACACAACCTTCTCGGGAATAATTTCAATTGCAACGCGCTTCGTCGCGAGCATTTCAGCGATTGCCGGAATGTCGTCAGGGTTATCGACCGGAAAGTATCGCTCGACGACACTGTGAGCCACGGTCATGAGGGTTTCGCGATCATCGTGAATGATTGCGCGCCCGACGAGTTCGACTCCACGAAGTTTGTCGTAGTCGTTGCCGTCTTCGACGAGCACCGTAATCCGAGGATCTCGGCGAAGGTTAAGCACCTTCTGACTGCGGGCGAAGGTCTCGAAAGCGGGATTCTCGCCTAAAAACCCGTACCACATCGCAACCAAGTGAATAGCGCCATCGGGGCTAAACGAACCGATGTTCATGGTCTGTCGCAAGTGGAGAAACTCGCGCACCTCGTCATCGGTCATCCGGATCTGATCTCGTCGTGACATGCCCGCCACGCTATCGGTCAGAAGACGTCGCCGCGAAACAACTCCGGAGCAACCGGACAATCTGTTCGCCGCAACGCGGCGTCAACCGATTCGACCCCCCGTGGCCCGACAATGTTGTCAACCAGATCAAGCGGGACGATCTCATCGTCGGCATCCCAGGGATCTGACGGCTCGACCCGAAGGCGCAACCCATCCCACATCCGCTGAGGCAAAAGGCGCCCTACGCCTACAACGAGCCACACTGGCACACCGACATGTCGGGCGACTGCCGCCGCCGCTCGTGAGCCGCTGACCGCGAGGAACTCGTCTGGCCCGACCGCGGACGACTCGAGTAGGACCACCCCGCTGGCCGCCACGGCAGCACCTAGCCCAGTTTGAGCGACATCAGTAGCCTCAATATCCGCACGCCAAAGCGCGTTGACCAAACCCGATGCTTCGCCCCCCGTATCAATCGCCAGCACCTCGACATCGCCTCGACGTGGCAGTGCAGCAGCGATCTCATCGGGCCACCCCAACACGGTTGCCACCACGTCATCTGGTAACGCAACAGCCAACTCTGCCGCAGTTGGGTCCGCCTGCATTTCACCAGCGGCGAGCCAAATTTCAGCCGAAGGATCACCCGCTGTCAGTACCCGTGCCGTCAACCAAACCAGCGGACCCGATGAAGGTTGACGCGACACGATCCGGCGACACGCGGTGACCAGACCTTGGGGATCTGCCGCAAAACTCGCTAGCGCCATTGCAGTCTCCTGCACAAGTGCTCGTTGCGGTGCCCCCGACGCACGAGCAACGTAACGAAGTCGCTCGATCGGGTGCATGTCTCGACGCTACCGCGCGGATGACACCCTAGGAATAGCCCAGGTCACGACGACATCATGCGCCCGGCTTGAACACCATCAATCCGACCACGACGATCAAGATCAAATGCGACACGCCAGTCATCATCGGAAGCATTTTCGCGGCCGAAGCATCTCCCGCTGCAACCTTTTTTTGCGCAGGCACGATTCCGACCAGCATCAGGGCAATCTCGATCAACCACAGCAACATCGCTGGCCCGATCCACGCTTGGTCGAACTTGTATTTTTCGCCGCTCATCGAGATGAGTGCGAAGCCAACGACCCCAGCGAGAATCAAGGCTGGCAGCGCTACTCGCTGGACGTATTTCACCATTACCGCAGCCACCGAAGTCTGGGCTCCGTCGACACGGGAAAGCATCGGGGCTAGGAACAGTCCGCCGAAAGCCACGATCACAAAGATGATGTGCAATAGCAAAACAATGTTGTAACCAGTCGAATCCACGATACCAACGACCATCGTCTTCCTCCGTTACCCATCTGGGCCAGTGCCGAGTGTGCCGACAGGAACCTAGCCGCGCTACCTTCTGCTCCGTGGCCACTGACGTTTCCGCCGACTTAGTCCTATCCGCCATCGGGCGCGAACCGCGCACCGTCGCCGAATGGACCACGATGTTCCATCTCGTCGCAGTCGTCTTGGATCCCTATACCTACGAGAGTTCATGGATCTTGTCGACCGCTACTCGGGTGCTGCGCGAATACGCCGGTGCCGACTGCCGCGTCGCATTCATCGTCACCGCCGATGTCGACGATGCCAATCAATTTCTGGGGCCGCTGGCCGAAGAGTTTCTGGTTTTCGTCGATCCTGATCGCGTCGCGGTCAACGCGTTGGGAATCGCAAGCCTGCCAGCGCTCGTTCACGTGAACCAAGCGCACGCGGTCGAAGGCACCGCCCAAGGGTGGGATCCCGATCAGTGGCGTGAGCTCACTACCAACCTTTCTGCGGTCATGAGTTGGGCTCGCCCGATGATTCCAGTCGCTTCCGATCCTGAACCATTTACCGGATCGCCGGCACTGAGCTAGTTAGTCGGTCCAACCACGCGTCATTGCATCGACGTTGAGCAGCGAGGCAGCCTCGGTTTCGGACATCAATCCGTTGGCAACCACCACGGCGCGAATGGTTTGTCCGGTACGAGTCGATTCCTCCAGAATCTCAGCCGTTTTTTCATACCCGAATTGGCCAGTCAAAACGGTTCCGATCGCCGACGATGCTTCGGCCATCGTTCGCATGCGTTCGACGTTGGCTTCGAGTCCATCGATGCAATGGTCGGCAAACAATCGCACGACGTTGCTAAGCAAGCGGATTGACTCAAGCACGTTGCGGGCAATTAACGGCATGAACGTGTTCAATTCAAAGGACCCTTGCGAACCACCAAAGGTCACCGCAACGTCATTGCCAATGACTTGCGCCCCCACTTGAGTTACCACCTCGGCCATGACCGGATTGACCTTGCCCGGCATAATTGAACTTCCTGGTTGCAACGCGGGCAGTCGCAACTCATTGAGACCCGAGTGCGGGCCGCTCCCCATCCATCGCACGTCATTTGCGATCTTTATGAGGCCAACCGCCAACGTTCGCAGGTGCCCGGAGGTTTCGACCAGGGCATCTCGGGCCCCTTGGGCAGCGAAATGGTCTTTGGCCTCGGCCAGTGGCAGTCCGTTGGTTCGGACAATCAACCGAGCGATCACCGCGCCAGCAAACTCGGGCGGCGCGTTGATGCCCGTTCCGACGGCAGTTCCACCGAGCGGAAGTTCGCCAAGTCGCTCGAGAACCTCGGTAAGCCGGTCAATGTTTTGTCCAATTTGAGCGGCGTAGCCGCCAAACTCTTGGCCAAGCATGATCGGGGTGGCATCCATTAAGTGCGTCCGACCCGCTTTCACTACGTCGGCAAACGCCAATTGTTTCCGCCGCAGTGACGCTTCAAGGTGTCTGAGTGCCGGCAAGAGTCCAGCGGTTATCGCAATGAGCGCTGCCAGATGGATCGCCGACGGAAACACGTCATTCGACGACTGCGAAGCATTCACATGGTCGTTCGGGTGGACCGTTTCGGATTCGCTCAACAGGTCGTTAGCAATCGACGCGATGACCTCGTTCGCGTTCATGTTTGACGAAGTGCCGGACCCGGTTTGAAAACTATCGACCGGAAACTCAAGATCCCATTGACCATCGGCAACTTGGTCCGCCGCCTCGGCAATTGCACCGCCGAGTCGAGCATCGACCCTGGGAACGCCGTCGAGTTCGGCGTTCACTCGTGCAGCTTCTGCCTTGATGAGTCCCAACGCATGGATGAGCCCTGGTTCAATCGAGACACCGGAAATCGGAAAATTCGCAACCGCTCGTTGCGTTTGCGGCCCATAACGGGCATTAGCGGGCACTTCGACCTCGCCCAGGGAATCGCGTTCGATCCGTTTCACAGTCTCTCCTTTGGCGCCGCGTGGAGGGCTTTCCAACCCGCTTTCCAACCCGCTTTCCAACACCAGGGTTCGCTCGCCGAGGCATTCACGAATCTGACCGTATCGGTTTAGGCCATCGCAACGAGGTCGAGCAGGCTGTCTTCCCAATAGTCGAGATCGCCTTCGGGCATCGTCAGGACACGATCTGGGCTCAGCGCCTCGACGAACTCTCGATCATGGCTGACGATAATCATGGTGCCGGGCCAGGCGGCCAACGCTTCTGCGGTGGCGATTCGCGACCCGGGATCCAAGTTGTTCGTCGGCTCATCGAGGAACAACAAATTGTGACTACCCGCTACCAATTGCGACAGGACCAATTTGGTCTTCTCGCCACCCGACAATGTTCCGGCGGGCCGAAAAACGATGTCACCATTGAGACCGAACATACCGAGCAGGGCACGAATTTCCGTATCGGGAATTGTCGCATGCTCACGCATCTGCTCGATCAATGATCGAGACGGATCGAGCATGTCGTGTTCTTGGGCGTAGTAGCCATGATCGACCTGGTGCCCATAGCGCAACGTACCCAAATCGGGGGGAACGACGCCGGCGAGGATCCGCAGCAATGACGTCTTGCCCGCACCGTTGAAACCCATAACCAACAGTCGCTCACCGCGTTCGACGGTGAAACTGACTGAGTCAAATACGTCCACCGATCCGTATGAACGAGCGAGATCTTCTACCTCAAGGACGACTCGCCCCGACGGCGGCGGTTCCGGAAATCGCACACTGATTTGGCGTCGTTTGGCCGGACCTTCTACCGCCGCATCTTCGAGTTTCGCGGCGCGAGTGTCGATCGATTTCGCGGTACGTGCCCGTTTAGCCGTCTGGCCTCGCATCGAATCCGCCAACGTCGTGAGGCGTTTGATTTCGGCTTGTTCGCGATCGGATTGGCGAGTGAGTTGCAGTTCATCGCGCTCACGGCCCGCTAGGTATTGCGAGTAAGTCCCCCGATACTCTGCGACCGTTCCCGTATCGTCATTTCCGTAGCGTTCGAGGTGCATCACCCGGGTGATTGATTCATCGAGCAATTCAAGGTCATGACTGATGACGATCAATGCGCCGCGATATCGACGGATGTAGTCAAGTAACCAAGTCTTGGCATCGCTGTCGAGGTGGTTTGTCGGCTCGTCCAGCAGGAGCACGTCGCTCCCGGCAAACAGAATTCGCGCCAATTCAACCCGGCGACGCTCGCCGCCACTGAGCGCGCCCAGCGGCAAGACCAATCGGCCCTTCGTCAGCCCAAGCCCGTCTGCTAATCGGTGGGCTTCACTTTCAGCGGCGTATCCGCCGTCGATCCGGAACCGCTCTTCGGCTTTGGTATAGCGCTCGATATTTTGTTCGGTCGGATCGGCTTCAAGTTCGATCCGTAACTTTTCTAATCGCGTCGCTGCTTGATCAAATTCACGACCCGACAGCACATGACTCAACGCAGTTTGATGTTCGTCGGTTTGATCAACCCGTGGATCCTGCGAGAGGTAACCCAGCCCGCCTGTTATATTCACGACCCCGCGAAATGGGGTTGTCTCGCCCGACAAGACTCGTAGCAGCGTGGTTTTGCCGGCACCATTTCGACCAGTAATGCCGACTTTGTCACCGGCGCGCACGGTGAAGCTGGCGTTCGCCAGCGTGACTACTCCTCCAACTTCAACGGAAAGTTCGCGCACCTGCAACATGGCCGACCAGTGTGGCCGCTGGTGGCTCCGGTTCCTATTCGGGTCAGTTGATTTGTTTGCCGAGCCCGTCCCAATAGGGCTGTCGCAACTTGAATTTTTGTAATTTACCGGTCACCGTTCGGGCCAATTCGTCCCGAAACTCAACCCGCGTTGGACATTTGTAATGAGCCATTTCGGATCGACAATGATCAATCAGTTCTTGTTCGGTAAGGCTCGCTCCAGGGTTGAGCACCACCAGCGCAATGACCGTCTCGCCCCACTTTTCGTCCGGGATGCCGATGACGGCCACCTCAGCCACCGCCGGGTGGGTAAAGATGCGATCCTCCACTTCGATCGATGACACGTTCTCGCCACCCGAGATGATGACGTCTTTTTTGCGATCAGTAATGGTCAAGTAGCCGTCGTCACTGAGGCTCCCGCCATCGCCGGTATGAAACCAATCATCGTGAAGCGCGGCTTCAGTTCCCTCGGGATTATCGAAATAACTTTCGAGCACGACATTCGAACGAGCCAGGATTTCCCCGTGATCGTCTATCGCGATAGTGACGCCGATCGCTGGCGCACCAGCTCGCCCGAGATTTATGGCTCGTTCAGTTGGAGTCAGACCGTCCCACTCGCTTCGAGTTCGGTTCATCGTGAGTAGCGGGGCAGTTTCAGTGAGTCCATAAATTTGGATGAATTCCCAATTCAATTCGCGCTCGACCCGCTCAATGGTCTTGGTTGGTGGTGGCGCACCCGCGACCACCATGCGCGTGCGACCCGCTCCCGGAATCGGCCCGTCCCAATTTGAAGCCGCTTCAAGAATTGCCGCCACAACGGCTGGGGCTCCGCAGAGCAACGTGACACCTTCTGCGTCAACCCGCCGCAAAATCTCTTTGCCGTCTACTTGGCGCAGCACAACGTGCTTTGCCCCCATCCCCGTCACTGCATAGGGAAGCCCCCACCCGTTGCAATGGAACATCGGCAACGTATGCAAGTAGACATCACGATCATTGATACCGGCGTGCAGCGCGAATGTCGTCGCATTAATCCACAAATTGCGGTGGGTCATCTGCACACCTTTGGGGTGCGCGGTAGTGCCCGAGGTGTAGTTCACCGTCGCAATGGCATCCTCGTCGGGTTCCCACGGCCATGGCTGCGCACCTCGATGATAAATCTGATCGTCATCTCGGCCGAGCATCCACTTGTGCTCACATTCGATGTTCGAGACCAAGTCGGCGAGTTCGGGATCAAAAAGCAGCACACGCGCGCCGCAGTTTTCGACGATGAACTGAATCTCATGGCTCGACAGGCGGAAGTTAATCGGCACATACACCCGTCCCCACCCGCTGACGCCATAGAAACCTGCCAGCATCCGCGCCGAATTTTGCGACACGATCGCCACTCGATCCCCATGACCAACACCGACTTGATCAAGACGTGCCGCTTGCGCTTGAGCCAGTTCGTCAATGTCTCGATACGTGATTTGGCCGAGCGACTCGGCAGGTTGCATCGGCTCGTCGAGCACCGCGACCCGCTCGCCATAGATGAGCGTCGCCCGTTCGAAGTGGTCTCGAATTGTGAGTGCGACCTTCATCGACATACTCCCTTGTCGGCGATTACTTATTGAGGACTGTAATGGTGACATCATGTGTTGACCTTCCGACTTCGTTCGACCATGCCCCAATCTGTCGCAGCCGTTCGCTACTTTGGCTAGGTGACCGTGTTGCTCGCCATACTCGAACGTCAAGCCGACGAACTTCCTTCACACCCCCAACAACGTGTGCGAGTTCCGTTCACTGAAGACGACCTGCATCAGGAGATCGTTGAACATGGCGCTGCGGTCGCTGCGCTCGCCGAGGTTGCACTGACTCGCAACATCGCGGCGACGCCATTCGAACTTTCCACTCTCGTCCTTGCTCACCTTGATTTAGCTAGTGGCAAGCCAGTTGACCAAGCACGAGCCTGCATGATCGAAGATGCCGTTGTCGTCCATGGCGGCGGCGCGTCGATGGCTCGGCTACGCCGCAGCGACCCTTGGACTGTCTTATTCGGCACGATGGATGCCATTACGGGCTTGGCCCGTCTTCTGGCCAACCAACTTGGTGGACGCGGCAGCACATTCGTCCGACTCGCCTTTGATGTACAACTCGACGAATTGCGCTCGTCACCATCGCCGGCCCGCCAGTCATTCGCTAAACGGCCGTCGCGAGACAACCAACCGTCTACCCAGCGTTCAATGCCAACAAGCGCGCTCAGCCAAGTCGAACAGTGGGCTGGGCGATGTGAATCGCGTCACGATCCTGATCAAGTCGATCCGCATGATGTGCGCATCGTTGTGCAACGGCGTGGATTATCGATCACTATCACCGAACAATTGCGAGCCCTGTATCCGAAAAACGATCAGTCAAACTGGCTTGAGTCTCGCATTGCGCAATTGCGGTGGTTGCCTACACACGGAGCATGGTCGCTGCACTATGCCGACCATCGCGATCGGTGGCATGGCGTTAGTGGGTTCGAGCGAACTGCAGATCTCGCTGGGTTACTCGCACTGATCGACGACGATCCGTTAGGGCAGTTCTGGGGATAGCGGCATCAACGTGCTGTCCAGCCTCCGTCAACCACGATCGTCTGACCCGTCACGTAGCTACTCGCCGGGCTTGCAAGAAAGAGCAATACGCCGTCAAGTTCGTGGGCTTGGCCTGGTCGGGCCATGGGCGTATTTCGACGCACATACGCCAAAGACGATTCATCTTCGAACATGTCGCCAGTCATCTCACTGGGAAACCAACCCGGAGCGATGGCATTCACCCGTATGCCTTTTCGGGCCCATTGTGTGCCCAGCTCGCGAGTTAAGTTCACCACTGCCCCTTTCGACGCGGTATAGCTCGCCTGTTTGATCGGTGCCGAAGCTACAAGTCCCAGCATCGACGTGATATTGACGATTGACCCATCGCCGCGCTCAATCATGTGACGACCGGCAAGCTGACTCAGCAGAAATAACGCGTTCAAATTGACGTCAACCACGCGTCGGAAGTCGTCAACGGATTCATCTTCAGCAGCAATTTGGTTGGCTATTCCAGCATTGTTTACTAACACATCAATCTGACCGAAGCGCTCAACTGTCGAATCGACGAGACGCTCAAGGTCTTCATCGACTGAGACATCGCAGACCACTGAAACCGCTCTCGGCAACGACGATACAAGCGTGTCGAGTCGATCTTGGCGACGAGCGGTCGCGACAACGGTTGCACCGGCAGCATGAAGCACCTGGGAAAATCGTGATCCGAGGCCGCTCGATGCTCCGGTAACGATCGCTACTTTCCCATCGAGGCGAAATGCTGCAGTTGGGTCAATTGGATCGTTGGTGAGTTGCGCCATGAGCCACGAATCTACGCGCTGACGTGACATCTCACGATCGATTCCGTCGAATTGCTCCAAGCCCTTGCTCGGCTGCAGTCAACGTTCTACGGTCACGATCACTGGGCGGCGGAGCCCACATTGCGTCGGTCGGTCGAGGCCACCTATCTCTATCGCCAGCCAGATCAGATGATCTCGACCGACCCTCGCGATTGCTCTTTCCTCCTTCCGGGACCGCCGCGGGAGTTACAGCGCATGCAAAACCAACCTCACCAACGACAACACCCGCACCTCATGCCAGGGCCGGTTGTCACGCCTCTCGTGGTCTGTGCAATCGCCGGTGCGCTCGTCATCGGCCTTGCCACTGGATGCTCGCCAAATGGTTCGAAAGCCGACAACGCCAGATCCCTAGCCGACCAAACCCAGACCGAGCCCACTATTGGCACCGATCCAACGAACCCGGCGGGCCACACCAGCCCGACCAATCTCGCGCTGCCACGCGAACAGTCGACCGAAACCGCCGTGCTCAATGCCTATCAAGCGTTTTGGCAGGTTTGGCTTAGCGCCAATAGTCCTCCCAACCCCGATTTTCCCGAGCTCAAGCACGTCGCCATCGGGACCGCGCTCAGCGAAATCACTGCTTCAATCAACATCAACAAATCAAACGGGACCATCAGCCGCCTCCCGAAACATTCCCACTATCGGCACCGAGCAAGCTTTATCAGCCTTCGCGATGGAATCGCCGGCGTCGCTGACTGCGCCTTCGACGATGGCGAGACCATTCGTGCCGCGACTGGCCAAGTCGTGAACGGCGACGTCATGACCCAAGAGATTCTCGGAAGCCTCCGCCAAGTCGACGGGCACTGGCTCGTCAGCGAACTCCGAATACAAAACGAAACTCCTGGAGAGAACCCATGCTTCGCACCTTCTTAGCGTTCACGATCATGAGCGCAGCACTCATTGGAGTAACCCTGCCGGCTGACGGTGCTGTGAATGCCGTTCACACAGGACCTACCCCGAGCGGCGGAATCAACAACGGATCTCCCGAGGCCATCGTCATCAGTTATCCCGATGGCAGCTCTCGCTCAATTCGGCGATCGGGTCGCGGCGGGTCACACGCGTGGGAGTGCATCTATTACGCCGCGATTGGGGTCGAGTCGCTTCCGGTAGCCGATGTCGCCGCTGGTGCGATTCGTCCGAGCGATGGACAACTCGTGGTGCTCCGTTGTTGGGACTCATCCGGATCAGTGGTTTACGTAAAAGTTTTCGTCTACGACTCGGCTCATCCATTTGCCGGGCTCGACACTCCGGATCGAGCCGCCGCACAAGCGCGCAAGTTGCTGTCGATCGCGAACCCCACCATCGCCCTTTCGCCACCAACGACTGTAAGTCAACTCGTCGGTGTGTCGACCTGGCTCTGGCTTGCTGATCCATGGCAGCCACTGCACGCATCAGCGACTCTCGATGGTGTTACCTCAACGGTCACGGCGTCGCCAACAACTGTTGTCTGGAACCTCGGCGATGGAACAACTCTCGAGTGTTATGGCCCCGGAACTGCCTATGACTTGCGCCTCCCACCAAGTGGCCAACACAGCGAATGCACGCACGTCTACCAAGCCAAATCACAACCAACAATCAGCGCAACTGTCTCCTATGTCACATCGTGGACAGCGTCCACTGGAGCGGGCGGCAGCCTTCAACCAATCACCCGCTCAAGTTCTGTCGTCATCAATGTGCAAGAAGCTCAGGCGTTAATCGACTAACTCGTTGCGCTGGGCGGCCAGATAACTTGATCGTCATGAAGATTCGAATCGGGTTCGCGCTCGGAACTCGGACCATGACCAACGATGCCACCTCGTTTGCTCAGTTCGTCGACGATCTCGAACGCCTTGGGTTTGACTCGCTGTGGCTCAGCGAACGAATTAGTGGAGATGCGCCAGACCCCCTCATCGCGCTCGCGTTTGCTGCGGCTCGCACTACCAAGCTCAAATTGGGCACATCAGTGCTGGTAGTCCCTGGTCGAAATCCGGTATTGCTCGCCCAAGAACTCGCAACGCTTGATCGACTCTCGCACGGGCGTTTGCTCCCTGCGGTTGGACTTGGCGTTGCCGACCCCCATGAGCAGCAGGCCTTCGGCGTCGAGCGCACTGCTCGCGCCAAGATCATGAACGAAGTGGTACCGCTCTTGCGTCGATTTTGGACTGAGGACTCGGTCGATCACGAGGGCGACTTCTATCGCTATTCAGCAGTCACGGTGAATCCAAAACCAATCCAACAACCAATCGAGATCTGGTTAGGGGGCATCGCTCCAGCTGAAGTACGGCGAGTTGGACGCATCGGCGACGGTTGGCTTCCATCGTTTTGCACCGCCGAAGACATTGCAACCGGGATTCCTGCGATTAACCAAGTTGCTGCCGATGGCGAACGGTCGATCGACCCTGAGCATTTTGGTGCCGTGATCGCCTATAGCAAAGGTCCGATGCCGCCGGCCATGGCAGCGTTCATCGCGCACCGACGACCAGAAATCGAGCCGAACACCATCGTGCCCGACAGCCTGCCCGCGTTGCGGATCGCTATTGAAAAGATGATTACTGCCGGTGCATCGAAATTCGTCGTACTTCCGGTGCACGAACCGAGCCCAGCCGGATGGACCGTTGAACTCGAACAAGTCGCCGAGGCGATAAAGCCCCTCGAAAATTGACCACGACGCGCTGTTTAAATGCGCAGGGCGTAGACTTTGAAGACCGTTTCTCTCTTCGGACCGCAGACCAAATCGCGAAAGGACAACCATGACCACGCTTCAGGTTGAGTTCACCGAATCAGAACTCTTGGCCGATCACCCGATTGAAGCGCCACTTTTTGCCAATGGCGTCCGTTGTCACGGGGGTTTTGACCATTCAGGCACCTACGTGTCGCCTCGCACGGCCAATCGTTGGCCGGCCATTCATGCGTGGGAAGCGCAACGAGTCGAGCAGTTTGCGACACCAATCCTTGACATTCCGATTGATAGTTGGCCGGAGAATTTTCCGAATATCGAACAATCCAAACTGCTCATTCGGCGTGGCGTTCCAGGCCCCACCATTTCGATGCTCACCCGCATTGGGACGGTGGAAGGTTTTGGCGGCATGTTGCGCCTCATGCCGATTCCTGACTTTCAGGCGACATTTGCCGAAGACATCAGCGGCACGGCGATCGCCCATATTGGCGGCGGTCTATTTGAGGCTCACGCCCGCGACGAAGCGGGGTTCGAAGATGAAGCAGGCCATAACCTCATGTGGTTCGCAGCTCGCGACTTAGCATTCGATAATCCGGTCACCGAAGACCAGACCGGCGAAATGCTTGCTCGCATGGGCCTCCGCCCTGGGGTTCGCACCGAGGCTGAAGTCGCAACGATGCGCGCAGCGGCAATCGCCGCTCGCGTGCTCCCAACCGATATTGATTTCACCCTAGAGATGGTTGTCGGTCGAATGATCGGTCTTCTGTTCATCGAAATTTCGGCGTTCCACGGTTTCCACTGGGCCGAAGGCGTGCTGAGCGACACCAGCTTGGTTGCAAGCGACGGTGAAGCGGCACGAATCATCAGTTATGTGCGCGCCGATGAGACTCCCCATGTCGCGTGGCTCCGAACCGCACTCAGTGAAATGCGCGACCGCACCTGGGTCGGTAGTACCGGAACCAACTATGACGGCACCGAAATGATCAGCCTTTTGTGGGATAAGGCGATCCAAGATTCAATGTTGTTGCGCCGTCACGAAGAGCTACAAACGTGGATGAGGGAAGTCGAGCGCGCGACCGAAGGACGCTCGGATGCGCAAGACTTAATCGAGGAAATGCTGAGCCTCGGTAACATCGTGCGCCTTGCCGACGGCACGCTGGTCGACACGGTTAGCAATCCTACTATCGCCTAGACCACCACGAGCAGCGCAAGCCCAGGCTCAAGGATTGCGATTGAACACTGCGTAGAAATCGCGCGCGTCGTCCGCTAAATAGCGGGTGCCAGGCTTTCGTTGATCTGGCAGCAACTTCGTTCCAACCACCGAATTGGGATCTCCCGGCACCGCCGCGCCGTAGAAGTTGAAGGTCATCCAAACGGTATTGATGTCGAGTTCCATCGCCCGCTGACAGCCCGCCCGTGTCATCAACTCGGCTAACGAAAGCGCTCCCAGCCCGTTGCCGTATCCATAAATGATGCCTCCATTGGCATCAACGCAAACCGCCGATCGCCACACCAACACTTTGTTGCCATAGGTTGCGCCCCACTTGCCGTCGACATTGTCATCGAGACCCGCTACCGGTTTGCCGCCATCGACAATGAGGTCAAGATTTTGACGAACGCTGACGACATTGGGTCCCATCGAGACATCGCGACCCCATTCGCCGACCGTTGCCACGCCATTGGTGTCAATGACAAACGATGCGGCGCCGACTCGAAGCGGCGAGACCGTTTTGCCTTCGAGATACACACCGCCGTGGCCATCTTCGAGACGAAACCCACTATTGAACGCCGCAACCAATGCCAGTCGCTCATCCATTGGGACTTTCGGTGGCGTAGCAAAGGTGCCGCCTGGAACCTGCAATCCAGGATGAAGAACGAACCGAAGCAGTTTGGGATCAAGCCAAACCAGACCATCTAGAACACTCGAGTGAACGGCATCAGGACGGACCTGAGTCGCATACATGGTCGAAGCGCCATCTACCGTTGGACCAACTGGCTGCCAGACACCTTCATCGGGAAGCGGGCTCAGCCCATCAGGCACGGCCACATCAGCTGGCTTCGGAGTTGTTGAAACATGCGAACTTTCATTCTTTGATCCCGAACCACTCGAGCCGGCTGATTCGGGGGGCGCATCAATAGCGATGGCGCGATCAGGCTCGCCACCTTCTTTTACTTGGTGATTGGTAAACCACCAGCGTTCGACCGTGTTGACCAGCGAGCCCATGTTGTGATCTCGCATCCATTCAACCGATAACTCTGACGCACTCAGGTTCCCCGGCGCGCTCAGCGCCTGAATGAGCGAAATCGCCGGGAGCAGACAAACCAACCCCAGAACAAATACCAGCGCGATCACGCGGCGTTTCCATCCGCCGCCCGATGGTCGCGATCCACTAGTCGGGGGATCGCCAACAGCGCCGCCACCGGCCCCCGTTGGTTTCGGCGTACCGACCAGGTCAACCAATCCAGCCGGGGGCGAACCCGGCATCAATGGACTTGACGAGTCATAGTCCGTATGGGTCTCAATGGGGGGTGAGATTGGTGACTCCTCAGCTGCTACAACCGGATGCGGCCATCGTCAGTCGGACGAACAAGCCATACGATAACCGACAGTGATGCGGTTTTCGGCGCGGGAGAACATCGGTCGAATTACGGCAGACGACTAAAGACCGCAAAGAAATCGCGAGCCTCATCCGACAAGTAGCGCGATGCCGATTTCGACTGGTCCGGCAACAGCTTTGTGCCAACTACCGAGGTTGGATCCCCCGGCACCAGTGGGACATAAAAGTTAAATGTCGTCCACGCCGGGTTGATATCGAGTTCCATGGCCCGTTCGCAGCCTGCCCGCGTCATCAGCTCGGCCAGAGACAATGCACCAAGGCCATTGCCGTACCCATAAATGATTCCGCCGTTGGCGTCGACACAGACCGCTGATCGCCACACCAGCACGGTGTTGCCAACCGTTCCACCCCAGTTGCCGTTGACATTGTTGTTGAGACCGGCCACCGGTTGTCCACCGTCAACAATCAGCACCAAATTCTGTCGCACGCTGACCACATTTGGCTGCATCGACACATCGCGATCCCAGGCGCCGACTGTCGCTTCGCCATTATCGAGAATCACGAACGATGCTGCACCCGGTCGTAACGGCGCGACGGTCTTGCCTTCGAGGTAGACACCGCCGTTTCCATCTTTCAATCGAAATCCACTGTTAAATGCCGCTACAAGCGCTAGACGCTGGTCGACCGGAACCTGCGGCGGAGTCAAGAACGAACCGCCCGGCTCCTTGAGTCCCGGATGCAACTCAAACCGCACCAGTTTTGGGTCAAGCCATACGAGTCCGTCCAACACACTGGTGTGAACCGAGTCGGGACGAACTTGGGTCGCATACATGGTTGGCGATCCGTCGACTTGTGGTCCGACTGGCTGCCACACCCCTTCAAATGGAAGTGGGGTCAAACCGTCAGGTACCGATACGTCAACCGGTTTGGGGGTCTCAATGATGCGAGGAAGCCCAGTCGATGCCGCAGCGCTGCTGGTATCAGATTCACTGGCTTGTTGGGTCGGCAGACCACCAATAGCAAGGCCGTGGTCAGGTTCGCCACCAACTTTGGCCTGATGATTGATAAACCACCAGTGTTCAACTTGGTTGACAACCGGGCCGAGATTGTGATCACGCATCCACTCGACCGAACGTTCAGACGCAGTGAGGTTTCCCGGCTCCCGCAACGCGCCCACCAGCGAAATTATCGGAACGATTGCCAGCGCAACCAGCGCCAACACGACTACCAACAGTCGGCGCCGGCCGCGCCCTTTGTGCACGCTGCTCGTCCTCGTGGGTCGAGGTTCGATAGCGCCGCCCCGGCGACCGCTCTTCGCACCCGATTTTGCCGAGGAATGAGCCGGTGGCCCGACAAGCTCAACCAAAGTCGCTGGCGGCATGCCTTTAGCTCCCGCTGACTCATTGACCTCGGTTGGTATTACATCGATCGGGGAAGTAATGATGCGCTCCTAAGCCAATTCGGAAACACCCGCTCCCCTGCCGCCAAGCGTGCAACGAAATGGTACCTGACCACTCGACACGAACTCGGTCACGCCATAGCGCTAGCAGTCAAATTGTTGCTCAATAACTACGGGTCAGGCCCGCGCGAACTAGTTGACCAGCGTTCCCCGCGAGAATCGCTTGCGTTCGAGCAGCGAATCATTGCCATCGACAGTCCGCGCCAGCATTTCGGCGGCAGCCTGGTAGGTCATCCACTCGCCGTTTTCAAAGTCATACAGCTTGCACTGGCGCGAATTGGCAACGAAGTCGAGGAAGCGAAGCTTCTCATCATGGACAACATCCGGGAATGCCGTCTTGATTGCTTCTGCCGCCGGCTTAAGACCGTAGAAGGGAATCCGCATATCAACGTGGTGAGGAACATGGATCATGATCGAATGGAAAAAAAGATCGAGAGCCCACGACGCTCGCAAAATGGTGGTGCCCTCAACTTGACCGTGAAATTTGGTCCATTCTCGGCGTGGGTACCAACGAATATCCGGCTGAATGTGGTGCACGTGAACGACAGAACCGATCACGAAGTTGAATCCCAGAAATGGGATCACCAAGATTTTCAGATCCATCCAAACCACACCGACCACAGATCCATAGGTTGCCCAACCGAACAAACCGCCAAGGATGAGCGCCAAACCGACGAACGAAAACATGAAGATGATGTCGCGACGGATTGACTTGGCCCATTTTGCGGGCGGGTCAAAGGTGATCATTTTGTTGAGCCAGATTTCGCGCAGGTAGTACGCGCCAGGTCCGATCCACGACCATTCCAACTTGTGTCGCAAACGCCCGAATCGATTCATCGCGTCATACTGTTCGGGCGTCACGGGATGCCACACGAAGTCCATTCCCTCGCGCACCGTATGGCCGTGATGGATTCGATTGTGGCCCAACACCCACGCGGCGTAGACATGCCACGACGGCAAGAACGCAACATGGCCGACCACCGAGTTGAGACGGCGACTTTTGAATAGCGCTTCGTGCGCTGCGTCATGGCCGATGATGAACAGTGCCGAAATGGCGAGAAACGATAACAACCACAACGGAACCAAGAGCAGTGGGTTATCAGTCGCGGTAAGCGCCCAGATGATCAACCCGTAGACCACAAGGTCGCGAGCGAAAAATGCCAAACCCTTCGCAGTCGGGTTTTCATAGGCTGACTTCGGGATGATTCGGATCACTGGTAGCAGTGAGCCAGCAGCAGTCGTCGTGCTCAAGGCGTCAGTCTCGGCTCTCGGATCGGCTTCGGTACTCTGCGGCAGGTTTGCGTCGTCGGCCACCGGAGATTCGTTGGCCTCACCATCAATCACGGTCATCTCCGTAGCCTACCGACCGGTCGGTAGGTAAGCGAGTGATGTCGGCAACTGCGCTCGAATTTGGAAAATTCAACAACTCCTAAGAACCGGCGTAGCGTGGGCCTGCCCGCCCGGGTGGCGGAATTGGCAGACGCAGGGGGCTTAAACCTCCCAGCCGCGAAAGTGGCATGTGGGTTCGAGTCCCACCCCGGGCACAAATCTGAACTCGACTGAACCGGGCAAGTCCCGTCAATCACTCGAGCCTGCTGTTCCCCACCCCCCAAAAACACCATCAGAGGAGCTGTCCATGTCGAATCTCCCGAATCGCCAGCGCGCTCGACATGCGCGTCGCACCATGCTCATGATCGTCGCCGTCATTGCCTTAGCTGCCTGCGGGACCGCAGCAAAATCAACCAGCGCGCCAGGTTTCGATAGCGCCCTTCCGGTCTGTCCGATTCAAGCACTCGACGGTACCGCCGGTCCGATTGATCTAGTGGTGTGGCATACCCAACAAGCCAAGTCGTTGTCGACGATGCAAGAACTTGCCAACGTCTACAACGCGTCACAATCCAAAGTGAAGGTGCATCTCGAAGCGCAGGGCACCTCGTACCCCGAATTGATGCGCAAATTTCAATCGGCGGTGCCAAGCAAACAGCTACCCGGCTTGGTGATGTTTGATGACACCGCGACTCAAACGCTGGCCGATTCGAACGTCATCATGCCCGCTCAAGCGTGCATCAACGCCGACAACTACGACATGAGTCCGTTTCTCCAAGTCGCCCGCAACTACTACACCATCAACGGCGTGTTGTGGCCCGTTTCAGCCAATCTCGGAAACGTCCTGTTGTACTTCAACAAAGGACAGTTTCGGAAAGCAGGGCTCGATCCAAACCATCCGCCTCAGACCCTTGCCGAAGTGCGTGATGCGGCGCAGAAGCTTAAAGCCTCCGCCGGCGTCGAACACCCACTCGTGCAGGAAATGTCATCGTGGAAGACCGAGTTTTGGATGACCGGCGCTCGCGCAACACTCGTCAACAACGACAATGGGCGCGGCGGTGCCAAAACCGATGCCGGCAACATCACCGGTAACGATCCACTCATTGGACTATGGCAATGGTTTACCGACATGAAATCCGACGGATTGATGCAGGCGGTACCCGCGACCGAAGGACAGATCAACCAATACCTTGCAATGGCAAACCAGCAGGCGTCGATGCTGGTGGACTCGTCATCGGCCGCCACGTCAGTCGAATCATTCTTGCAAGGAAACGGCACCGGGATCGCTGGACTCGATCAACCCAAACCTGATGACACGCTTGATATCGGAGCGTCAGTTTTTCCGGGCATCGATGACAGTGCAGGAAATCGCACACAGATGGGTGGGGCCGCGTGGTACATGACCAATACCGGTACACCCGAAGTGCAGGCGGCTTCGTGGGATTTCGCCAAGTTCATGAACTCGCCCGAGTCTCAAGCGCAGATGCTCATCGGAGGCTCCTACCTTCCGTATCTCGATGCCGCCGCTTCGCTCCCTCAGTCTCAGGCTTTTTTCGACGCATCGTTGTCGGGTCGGTGGCTAAAAATCGCCTACGACCAGGTCAAACAGATCGATCCAAGCTTCCCCGGTCCGCTCATCGGGCCCTATGACGAATTCCGAACAGCAATCGGGGAGGCCCAAGACCAGATGATGTTCAACGGCATGGACCTCCAAAACGCCACCACCCAGGCCCAATCGCAAATCGACGCGGCCATCAAGCGGTACAACAGCGAAAACTTCTAACTACGCGACGAGTTCTACGCCTCAGGCCGCGATCAGCGATCACGCCGCGCGCACCTCATCGGTCTCGATGGCTCCCCACAACGCGCCCCGTGCCCGGTCTGCCGCTGCCCCGGTCAGGTCATTGGTGACCACGACACCTTCGACCATGTCGCCCAAAACTGCTAGCCACGGACGACCACGCAGTCGCACTGAGACGGTGGATCCACCGTCGGAACGGCGCCTCACTGAGCGCTCCACGCCAGTAATTCTTGGAGGACTCCTATACCCGGGCACGCGCAAGCCGAGGGTGCGGGCGGCATGACCAATAGTGCGGGCGGCAGATGCGAATCGAACAGACGTGGCTTCCATCGCTCACCATCATGATCAGGGGGTATGACAGCGCTCCCAGGTTCGTTACTTGCTCACGATTGCGACGGCTGTTCAACCGGGCACACATACGCCCATCGATTGCCTAGGTCGAATCGTTCAACCTCGGCCCCACATCCCAAACAGTGATCGCGTCGATAGACCGATACACGCTTTCCGGCTGGTAGGTCAGCCACCGTGTTCCGACGGCGACCACTCCCCTTCGTCGATCTGTCGCCCACGGCATCCACGGTCACGATGCGTCCAAGCCGCACACCAATAGTCAGCAGTGCGACCGCGTCGTCCCACAACCATCGCACTTCGTCAGCGGACAGCTCATTGCCCGGTGTTCGTGGATCGAGTCTCAATCGGTAGCACAACTCACTTCGGTAGACATTGCCGATCCCCGCGACAATTGACTGGTCCAACAACAACGCGCCAATGGCGCGTCTCGATGCTCGCACCGAAGCAACGAATAGCGCAGGATCAGCATTGGAGCGCAGCGGGTCCGGACCCAATCGATCGCGGAGTTTTCGCAATTCCTGATCATTGACGAACGCACAAACAGTCGGTCCTGAAAGTTGCCACGCCCATCCCGCCGCCGCGAGCCGCAGTCGCACCGACGATGCTCCGGAAACTTCATTGGCGATTGAGGATTTCTCAGATCGACTTGGTGCGCCATCAGCGAATCGCGTGAACCGACCAAACAATCCGAGATGAATGTGAAGAACGCCGTCCGGTGCCGGCGGTTCGAAGTCGATCAGCAAATGTTTTCCATACGCCTCAGCTGACAACAGCCTGAATCCATCTATCTGGCTTGCGCCGCCCGAGAATCGCCCTTGCGGCGATGTCACCGCGACAACTTGACCGGCGAGATCACGACGTAAGTCACGGGCGAGTCGGTGAATGGTATGACCTTCGGGCATCGCAGCAGTTCAGCCGATGACGCCGCTCGGTGCGTGATCGACTGGTGGCGCTCGACTAGGAGACGTCGTCGGTCAAGCCGATCTAGGGTGACCGTTGGTGTCTCCCTCTTCAGAACAACCAGCGTCGACCCCGAGCTCGGCCCTCAACCCCGCCCAACAAACGGTCGTCGACCTCCTCGGTTCGAGTGGAAGCGAACGTCCCCAATTCGACGCGGGCCTTCGCCATGAATTGCGGGCGAGCCTTGAGGACGCACTCGAACCGGTCGTCGCAACATTTGCTGAACGAGACCAACTCTTCGTGAGCAAGCACAAACTCGCGCAAGTCCACAGCTGCGAGGTGCGCTACCTCGCCGATGAACAAGCACAATTCGAATGGACAGTCCCAACAGCGCGCGGCACCGTTGCCCACAAAGCTATAGAACTTGGCGTCAACTGGAGTGGACAACCAGTTCCCGCAAATCTGGTCGACGAAACAATCGCTCGACTTTCGCAAAGCAACGACGGATTGGGCGACTGGTTGCGGACGTGTGGCGACATCGATCGAGCCGAGTTACGCGGCCGAGCCGTCGAGCGGGTCACCACGTTCTTCGAATGCTTCCCTCCGCTCAAATCGACGTGGCGACCAGTGCTCGAAGGCAAAATTCGAGTTGAACTTTTCGCCGGAAAGATCGTGCTGTCAGGAAAGACCGACCTCGCGCTTGGGGTTGCCGATGGCACGACCGCCGGAAAAGTACTGATCGATTTCAAGACCGGTGGCTTCGCGATGAGTCACATCGACGACCTACGCTTTTATGCACTGCTCGAAACATTAAGGATCGGAACGCCACCGCGGCTCGTAGCGAGTTACTACCTCGAAAATGCCGAAGCGCACCCCGAAGCGGTCACCGAGGGCCACTTGCGTGCCGCGCTGGCCCGAACCATTGATGGCATAACGCGCATGGTCGAACTCCGAACATCGACTGACGATGCCAGCCGCCGATCGGGACCAAGTTGCCGGTGGTGTCCAGTCGCCGACACGTGCAATGTGGGCCAGTCCTACCTTGCCGGCGATGACCCTGAATCGTTCGATCCGTAGGCCACGAAATGGCGTGGCGGAAGTCACTGAGGAATCACTGGTGCCGATGACTTAGCATCATCGCCATGGCTCAGCCACCGACGACCAGCCACGAACACGGTGGGGCCGATTCCAAGGCTTCAACGGACAACATCATTGAGGTCCAAACGGCCGGATCTGCGCTTTCGATGGTGCCCATGCGAGGGGTCGTCGAGACGCGATTGGATGATCCTCGCATGAGTGACGTCGACGAGTGGGGACGCTCAGAACACATGCGAGAAATCGCTCGCACCGCGTTTGATCCCGTCTATCGCCGATGGTTCCGCGTTGAATGGGAGGGCCTCGAAAACATACCCAAAGAGGGTGGCGCGTTGCTGGTCGCCAATCATGCCGGTGCGATTCCCAGTGATGCTCCAGTCATTATGCACGGGGTCGAAACCGAACTTGGCCGACCGTGTTACGGACTCGCTGATCATTTGTTTAAGTCTGTGCCACTCGTTGGCACGTTTTGGTCACGACTTGGCGGCGTCGTCGCCCATCCCGATAATGCCTACCGGCTCCTGCGCGAACAGCAGCAACTCGTTCTCGTGTTCCCGGAAGGGAGCAAAGGACCAGGCAAACCGGTTGGCGAGCGCTACCGGCTGCGCCGATTCGGTCGCGGCGGATACGTCGAGATCGCCATGCGATCTGGTGTGCCAATCATTCCTATCGCGGTTGTCGGTGCCGAAGAGTCAATGCCGATTGTCTGGAAGTCAGCATCGTTGGCCAAAGCATTGAAACTTCCGTATTTTCCAATCACGGCAAATCAATTGGTCTTTGGTCCGGTATTGGGATCAATCGCGTATTTCCCGGCCAAGTTCAAACTCCGCGTGTTGGACCCGATCTATTTCGATGTTCCCACTGGTCAAGAGCGATACTCAAAAAGTCGAATCATGGATGCTTCCGAGCACATCCGAGACGTGATTCAACATGAGCTCTACGACATGGTGCGCACCCGCCGCTCGGTGTGGTTCGGCTGAAGAGGCATCAACCATGGGACGTCGCGTACTCATCACAGGGCTGGCTTCATTTTGGGGCGGACTCGTGGCTCAAGCACTCGAAAAGGACGACTCGGTCGACGTCATCGTCGGGCTTGATGCCCATGAGCCGACCGTCGAACTTGAACGAACCGAATACGTGCGAAGCGATGAGAACTACTCAATCCTGAGTCGGATTGTGCAGGCGACCAAAGTTGACACCATCGTCCACACGTTCCTCATAATCGACTCAACCCAAACTCGCGCACGGACAATGCACGAGATCAATGTCATTGGCACCATGAATCTCTTTGCGGCGGCGTCCGCGCCAGGTAGCACGGTGCGCGATGTCGTCGTCAAATCATCGAGTTACGTCTATGGCACGGCCATGGAAGATCCCGCATGGTTCAGCGAACACACTCCTCGGACCCATCCGGCGCGTAACCGCGTCGAACGAAGCCTCGAAAGCGTCGAGAACTACGTCCATGACTTTGCCGAAGACAACCCACATGTCAACGTATCCTTGCTGCGCTTTTCTAATGTGCTAGGCCCCGACATCGTCACGCCAATAAGTCGCGCGCTCGAATTACCCGTCGTTCCATCGATCTTTGGCTTCGACCCGCGATTCCAATTTGTGCATGAAGATGACGTCGTCCGTTCGATCCTTTTTGTGCTCGAACGCGAACTCCCCGGCATCTTCAACGTCGCTGGCGATGGCCTGTTGCCTTGGAGCGAAGTTGCCCACCTCTGCGGAAAGCGCACAATTCCGCTTCCACCGCTAGCTACGGGACTCGCTACGTGGCCGCTGCGGCAAATCGGCGTTCCGCTCCCGGCCGAACTACTCGACCTGCTGCGCTACGGACGCGGCATTGACAATCGACGCCTGAAAGAGGCGGGGTTTCGGTATAACTACACCTCGGCTGGAACGGTGAAGGCCTACATTGAGGCGAGCCGATTGCGCGACACCATTGGCTCGACTGCACCCTCGTATCAATACGAGCGCGATGTCGAGCAGTTTTTTCGCCATTCGCCGGCTGTGATTCGCGATCGGTAAGGGGCAACTTGTTCGATGAACTTCATCAAAACTGAAGTAACCGATGGTGTCGCCATCCTCACGCTCGATGATCCCGACCGTCGCAATGCGCTGAATGCCGAGATGGTTGATGAAATCATCGTCGCCTTTGACGGCTTCGAGGACGATGAATCGGTGGGTGCGGTCATCGTCACCGGGACAGCACCCGCATTTTGTGCCGGCGCGGACCTTGCACACCTCGGCACCTCCCGCCGTGATGGTCTGCTGCACATCTATGAAGGCTTTCTCCGCATTGGCCGCTCGCCGTTACCCACCATCGCTGCAATCAATGGAGCAGCCGTCGGTGCCGGTATGAACTTGGCTTTGGTCTGCGATGTGCGATTGGCGTCATTCAGTGCCCGCTTTGATACCCGTTTTCTTGAATTAGGTATTCATCCCGGCGGCGGACACACCTGGATGTTGCAACGCTCCATCGGTCCCGCTGCGGCCCGGGCAATGGTGTTGTTTGGCGAAGTCCTCAATGGTCCAGAGGCCGAGACTGTCGGACTCGTCTGGCGCTGCGTCGATGACAGCGTCCTGCTCGATGAAGCCATTGCTCTAGCCACCCGAGCCGCAAACACGCCACGGGAATTGCTGCAGCGAACTAAAGCCACGCTCGACGATTGCCTCACCATCAACGACCACGACACTGCCGTTGAGCTCGAACTCACGACTCAGCTGTGGTCGATGGATCAGCCAGCATTTGCCGAACGACTGGCTGCCTTACAAAAACGAATTAGCGGTCGGTAACCCCAACTACGTCACTTTTCGTCATCAGTCGACTGGCCATCAGCTGAATCGCCATCAGTCGACCCAGGTCGATAAAAGTTCTTCACTCCGCTCAACCCAATCTTCGGTCGTCATGGCGTAGCGAACGTGATCTTCCCAAACCCCGTTGATCTCCAGATAGCGCAAGGCAGTGCCTTCCTCGCGGATCTGTAATTTCTCGACGACGCGCCGACTTGCGCGGTTACGAGGAATGATCGCAATCTGCACGCGGTGCAGGTGCAGGTCCTCAAAGACATGCCGAAACAGGACTACCAGGGCCTCGGGCACATAACCGTTTCCCGCTTCACGCTCGTCGATCCAATAGCCGACGTACGAACTTTGAAACGGGCCACGCTGCACCGACGACAGATTCATTTCGCCACAAAACATGCCTGCCGCGAAAATTCCGAATCCAAATCCGTTGCCAAGTTGTCGATCTCGGGTACGTGCAGCACAACGCATGGCAAACGCGTCCGGGTCATTCACGACGTCAGGTTGGCCGGGGATGCGCGACGGTTCCCATCGAGTGAGCCACGCTTCATTTCGGGTTCTCACCTCACGGAAAACCGAAAAATCAGTCTCGACGAGGGGCCGCAACACGACTCGCCGGCCGAATTGAGCCGTCATGACAACACCTCGTCTAACGCGCCGAGGAGCGCAAGCACGTTGGCCGGGCGAGCAGTGTGGCCCATACAACCGATGCGCCAGACTTTTCCCGCATGGGGCCCGACCCCTGACCCGATCTCAATTCCATAACGGTCAAGGAGCAATCGACGAACCACAGCCTCTTCAACACCGTTGGGTAGCCGTTCAACCGGCACCCACACAGTCGTCAACTGTGGCAATCGATGTCCCACCGGGGCCAACAACCTAAATCCTCGATTGATCAAACCGTTCTGGAGCAACTCGCCACATTGCTGATGTCGCGCAAATGACTCGTCTAATCCTTCATCAAGCAACGCACCAAGTGCAGCATGCAGGGCGAAGATCATCGCGATCGGCGCAGTGTGGTGGTAAGCGCGAGCGGTATCCCCGGTGACATAGCGAGCCAACATTGACAGATCGAGATACCACGAGCGCGGTTTCTCAACCAGTTGGCTAAGCGCGCGTGGACTCGCAGTGAATGGCGACAAGCCCGGCGGCACACCAAGACACTTTTGCGTCCCGCTATAGGCAAGATCGACCTGCCAACCATCGACCTCAACCGGGATGCCACCGAGGGATGTCACGCAATCGACCAAGACCAGCGTGTCACCAGATCGATCTGCTACGCCCGAACCGATACAGGAAACATCGTTTCGAACCCCAGTCGATGTCTCGGCATGCACCACCGCGATTACTCGAGGCTCGGGATGCGCATCGAGCAAGGCTTGCGGATCGAGTACTTGACCCCAATCGGCCTCAACTCGAATCACCTCACCACCGCAGCGGGCCGCGACATCACACATCCGTTCACCGAACAATCCGTTCACGCCAACGACCACCACGTCGCCCGGTCGGACAACATTGACAAATGCCGCTTCCATCCCCGCCGAACCTGTGCCGCTAAGGGGAAAGGTCAACGCATTCGAAGTCCTAAACACCGTGCGCAGGCGTTCGCCGGTTTCGTCGAGCAAGGCAATGAATTCAGGGTCAAGATGGCCCAACATCGGCCGGGCAAACCCAGCGGCAACCTCGGGGTAGGGATTGGACGGCCCTGGACCCATCAATACCCGATCGGAGAGCGACACGGTCGGCATCGTACTCAGGCGGCCGCAAAAGAATCGACTCGCCGATCACGTACCCATCGACATTGCCAGACCATCCAAGATGTCGGCTTCGCTCACCAGGCAGGTTTCAATCGACAGCCGCCGCATGATCGACACAAAAATACACATCCCACCCACGATCACATCAGCCCGTTCCAGTTCGAGTCCTGGATTATCCAGGCGCTGTTCTCGGTTCTCGGTCGCCAGCGTGCGAAAGACATCTTCGACCTGCGCTCGCGACAATGAAAAATGGTGAATGCGATCTCGGTCATAGGTTGCGAGCCCGATTTCAACCGCAGCTGCCGCAGAAACGGTTCCCGCTAATCCCACAACCGTCTGCGCAGTTCCGATCATCGGAATCGCCTGGCGAGCGTCGTCAACGAAGGCTTCAGCGACCGAAAGTGCCGCGAGCAGTTCCTCCGGGAGCGCAGGGTCATGGTCGATGAACTTTTCAGTGAATCGCACACAACCCATCTCCGTCGACAGGCTCAGCTCACAGGCAGTTTGACCAAAAGAAAACTCGGTGGAACCGCCGCCGATATCCACCACCAAAAATGGGCCGAGCGACGGGTCGAGATCGGCGGTCGCTCCCATAAACGAGAGGCGTCCTTCTTCTTCACCGGAGAGCAATTCGGGTCGAACACCAACCGTTGCTTCCGCGAGATCAAAAAATGCGTCGCGATTGGACGCGTCGCGAGCGGCCGAAGTCGCCGTCATCCGGATTGCGGTTGACCCTTCGCCCACTTCGCGATCGATCACCTGCCGATACTCGCGCAACACCGAAATCGTGCGCTCGATTGCCGCTCCGTCAAGTCGTTTGGTGGCGTCGACGCCGTACCCAAGACGAGTGATCTGCATCAGTCGCGCAATGGTGACCAACTTGCCATTCCGACTGCTCGAATCGGGGAGTTCCGCTACTAAGAGTCGGACCGAATTTGTGCCAATGTCGATGGCCGCGACGCGATTACTCAACTTCATCTCCGGCAACCTGACCGCCGACAACTAAATACTGAGGCAAACGCTCGTGAACCCACGAGCCAACCGGATCGTCACCACCCGCGAGATACCAGGCGTAATGCGCATGCAGGCACTTGACCCCTTTACGAGTCCCGCCTACGCCACCCGATGGACGCGGCCCAAGGTGATCGTCGGCAATTGCCGCATCGCGCTCGGCGCTATACCGACGATGAGCTTCAGCGATAGCGGCAGGATCCACTTCGATTTCAGCGCGGCGAACCCCCTGATCAGCCTCGAGGCGCCCGATGGCCGATCGAAGCGAGGGATCCACCAACCAAAACCTGGTCGGCATCGGCGTACCGTCAGTCAATAGCGGACTATTTCGGATCACTATCGGATCGCCTGACGCGCTCGTGACCACAATCTCGTAGTGTCCTTGAGGCCGGCGACCAAGCAGTAGCTCAATAACCCCGCTCTCGGCCAGGTCCGTCGGCCATTGCTCGTCAAGTGCCTCAGGTGACCCTGATGAGTCAGGAAAATCATTGGTCGATTCACCGCCGGGCCGCGTCTGCATCCCGCCATCCTCGCCGATCAAGCGTGGATGAGGTGAACTCTGATCCATGGTTCACGAAAATAGAGCGGTCCCGGAAAGCGTTTTCTACGATCACCACCAGATCCAACAACTATTGCTGCAGTATTTCGTCAATGTAGATCGACGAAATTGGGCACCGGTCAAAGCGGTATTCGCGCCCGGAACGCTTGTGGATTACTCCGATCTCCTGCCCATAGGTCCATCGGTTCCAGCCGAGCAGGTCGTCGATCATATCGAGGCAGCCATCGGGATTTACCAAGTCACTGTCCATCAAATGGGCAACTGCGCGATAGAGGTCAACGGCGACACCGCAACGAGCGAGACTTGGGTCAATGCCCACCACGTCTATGCCGATCCACTTCGACATGATGGTCGCCTACCAATTGCCGGTTTGCGGTATCAAGATCAATTGATTCGCGCTGAACATGGATGGCAGATTCAACGGCGCCGAGCGTTTACCGATTGGCGGGCCTGGTGGGAGCCCCGAACACCCACATACGTGAACGGACAACACCAATGACTTCCTTCGATGATTCGAACTCGACTGATGCACCACCTGCGCCCCAGAAACGATCATCACCATCGGGCATAGCTGCCACCTTCGCGATCATCGCAGTTTTCGCATTGTTCTTCGGAAACTTGGCATTTTGGATTCGTCAAGACGTCTATGACACCGCGACGGTGATCGCTAAGGCACAGACGATTACCGGCACGACTGATACTCAAGCAGCAGTGACCGCTCTGTTCGACGAAACCGTGGTGCATCCGGCACTTGAACAAGCAACCGGAACACTTCCGACCATCCTTCAAGGACTCGCCGAAACCGCGGTCGAACCAGTAGCAACCGTCATCGATCACGCTGTCGCCAGCGCGGTGGCATCGCAATCGGCGCAGGAAATCACCACCCGACTCGTCAAGGTGATTAATCAAGAATTGGTTTCCGGGACTGGCGCAATCTCGCTCACACCAACGGAATTGCTGGGGGTACTTGCCCCGTCACTCACCAAGAACATGGTCGTGTCAAAGGTGGTCGACATCGCCGAGTCATCCGGATGCTGCGAGGTTGTCTTGGCCCAACGCAGCGACCTGCCATTCGTTTGGCAACACGTGAGCGCAATTCGGATAGCGGGAGTCTTGCTGCCGCTCATGGCCCTCGCTTCGGGCATCGTGGCCATTGCCCTGGCTCGACGGCGAGCCCAAATGGCAATGGGCCTCAGCGGGGCAATCGCCGCGGTTGGGGCTGTGACACTTCTGGCCCTCGCGGTGGGAGTGAAGTGGGGCGTGCGAGGCATCGGTGACCCCTCAAAGGGCTCAACCGTGCTCGTGCGTCAGGCGAGTCGGATCACCTTTGATGTCACCGTGGGTGACTTGCGTTCCCAGTGCTGGTTACTGATCGTCGTTGGCGCGCTCATCGCGGTGATTGTTACTGCGGTCACCCGACGAAACTCGCGTCAACCGGACCTAAACTTGCAGGGTGAATGACTTCGTTGGTTCGCCATCCCAAATCCGCGTCACCATGCTTCTCGCCGATGCAGCCCAGGTCGCTGACAACAAACTTTTTATTCTGGGCGGAGGGCTCAGCATTATTTCGGCTTCGCCGAGTCCGCTCGGAATTGCCGTCAAAATTGACGTTCCGTGGGACCGCGCTGGCCGATCACACGACTGGAAACTCGAATTGCTGAACGAGGACGGAATGCCGGTGCTTATCGGCGATCAACCAGTCATCGTCCAAGGAAAGTTCGAAGTCGGTCGCAACGAACACATGCGAGCAGGCACGCCACTGCCGATGCCACTTGCGGTGAACTTCAGCGGTCTGGTGCTTCCAAGTGGCCAACGTTTCTCATGGCGGCTCGCAATTGACGACGACACCGAACCCGATTGGCAAGTCGGCTTCACCGTTGCCGCCGAACCCACCATCGACGTCTAGGCCGGCACAAAAGTGAGTTGAACCTCAAACTCACCGGAGTGTTCAACCGACACGAACGCATTATTCGGCGCCTCAATGTCATAATCGCCAAATTCGATTCGGGTACTGCCGGCAACCGTGATCGTCGCGCCGTTCCAACGGGCGAGCATCGGAATCGAAACCTGATGGGTCACACCGTGCAACGTGAGATCGCCCAAGGCGACCACGTTCACTTCATCGCCCAGCGCAGGCGCATTGCCTAACGGGATTGGCGTGGTGAGTTGGAACGTCGCTTGCGGAAACGTTCGAGTCTGTAATCCGCTGTCAACAAGAACCCGGTCTCGCTGAGGTCGGTCACTCGTCATCTTGGTGAGATCCGCGCTCAGCGTGACGGCGGTTACTGCCGTTTCGGTGATGGTCATCGTGCCACTCACCGAGTTTGTGCGACCGACCGCTGTCGTCTTGATCGTTTCTCCACCAAAAAGTTCGGCCACCCGATATCCCACAAACACTTGGTCGCTCGACACAATGTTCCAGTCGCCGACTGGCGACAATGGCGAATCACCCGCCACCGTCGTTACCGGTGCAGTACGAAGCGCGGCACGCGACGGAGTGTCGCCCCGAAGGAAAAACCAGTAGGAACCAAATGCTCCGAAAAAAATGATCGCGACTACCGCGACAAACGCGTACTTCGCCGAGTTTTGCATCGCTGTCGAGCTCATCTCATGACCCTGCGGTCGCCCTAGCGATCGAGGCGCTGTTGCAGGCGGGAGAACGGCCAAACATCGGGCACCTTAGGCGGGTCTTGCGGATCAGGAAGCACGTGGTAGGCCTCTTCTCCAGCCTTGACCAGGCCATATTGCTCGCGTGCTTGTTTCTCAATCTCAGCGTCGGTCTGCAAACGATCGACTTGTGCTTGGGCGGTGTCATTGGTGCGAGTGAGATTGGCGAGTTCCACTTCGGCACCTGAAATGGCTTGATGTTGAGTGAAATAACTTCGGGTCGGAAATACGCCAATGATCAAGAGTGCTAGCAATAATGCCGTCGCTACCACTGGCACCACGACGCGTCTCATGACTGACGTAGACCACGTTTCAACGCAGCTCCACCCCAAAACGCGGCCGTTTGGTCGAGGTCGTCTTCGATGCGCAAGAGTTGGTTGTACTTCGCGACGCGGTCACTTCGAGCCGGTGCACCAGTCTTGATCTGGCCACAGTTGGTCGCGACTGCCAAGTCAGCGATCGTGGAATCTTCCGATTCACCTGAACGGTGAGACATCACGGCGCTGTATCCCGAGCGAGTCGCCATGCCAACCGCATCAAGGGTCTCGGTCAGTGACCCGATCTGATTTACTTTGACGAGAATCGAGTTCGCCACACCACCGGCAATACCTCGGGCCAGACGCTCAGTATTGGTCACGAACAGGTCGTCGCCCACCAACTGCACCCGATCACCAAGACGTTGCGTGAGCGCGTGCCAACCATCCCAATCTTCTTCGGCCATTCCATCTTCGATCGATACGATCGGATAGCGGTCAGCCAAGTCGGCGTAGTAATCGACCATCTCGGCCGGACTCAGGCTACGGCCTTCACCGGCAAGGACATACGAACCGTCTCGATAGAACTCAGTCGAAGCCGGATCAAGGGCGATCGCGATGTGCTGACCTGGAACAAATCCCGCCCGATCAATGGCTTCTACGAGCAACTGGCAGGCTTCTTCGTTCGAGCCCAAGTCAGGTGCGAAACCGCCTTCGTCACCAATTGCGGTTGACAATCCTCGCTCGTGCAACACTTTTTTGAGCACGTGGTAGGTCTCGGTACCCCACCGCAGTGCTTCACGGAACGACGCAGCGCCGACCGGCATAATCATGAATTCCTGCAGGTCAATGTTGTTGTCCGCGTGCTCCCCGCCATTAAGCACATTCATCATCGGCACTGGCAGAACATGCGCGTTTACTCCACCGATATACCGGTACAGAGGAAGATCAAGTTCTTCCGACGCGGCGCGCGCGACGGCGAGCGAAACTCCAAGGATGGCATTCGCCCCGAGTCGGCCCTTGTTGTCAGTTCCGTCAAGGTCAATGAGCGCTTGATCGATCTCGCGCTGCTGTAGCGCGTCGCGGCCAACTATGGCGTCGTAGATTTCATCGTCCACGTGGCCGACAGCTTGCAACACCCCTTTGCCGCCGAATCGCTCGCCGCCATCGCGCAATTCAACCGCTTCAAACTGCCCTGTCGACGCGCCCGATGGCACAATGGCGCGCCCTTGCGCGCCGCTATCGAGAAAGACCTCGACTTCAACCGTGGGATTGCCTCGAGAGTCGAGTACCTCACGGCCGACGATGTGTTCAATAGTGCTCACAGCTTGGGCGCTCCTGTGCGGTTTGGGAGTCAAGCGTTGCAGGCCTGTCTCGACGGTTGGTGGACCCCGTCAGCCCCGTCATAGACGGCAATAGCTCGATGGCGCAATAACGAGCGGCTACGTCCTCAGGCTTTTTCGTCAATGAGGACGAGCGCCAGGGTCGGGCACGCTGCGGCAGCGCGACGCGCATGCTCTTCGATATCTGGGGTAATCGGTGATGGATCAATCATCGGATACCCCCACTCATCAAGCTGGATGCGCTCGGGGAACAACTCGTGGCACATGCCATGAGCGACACAGGTGATTGGGTTGACCACAATGCGCAGGCTCATCGCCAAGCTCCTGGTGTCGGGGTCGGGAGATGACCAGCAGACCGGCCGCACCGGCCATGTTCGGCATGACGCGCAATTTCGGCGGCAAAAACTCGCAATGTGCTCTGCACGAAACGAACTGCGCCGTCTGGATGTTTACAGGCGCCCCGCCCGGCGATCTGATGCAGTAACGACTGCACACGTTCGGAAGAAGCATGGGCATCCCATCCGCCAACAACCATGCCCTCAAGTGTCGCGGCTAACGAATCAAGCCCAAAAACACATGGCCCGCACTGACCCGCGTTCTCTCCCGCGAGCCATCGAGCGACACGCGCAGACTCTTCGAGACCGCAGGCATCGGTAGACAATGCGAACACCATCCCGCAGCCAAGACTTGAACCCGCACCTCGAAGTGAGGTCGCACCCAGGTCAACCTCCTGCAATTGCGAACGCGGTAACCACGTTCCGAAATATCCGCCGATCAATACTGCTTGCAGCGAATCGGTAACGGCGCCTGCTCCTTCAAGAACCGACACTAATGACGACCCACCTGGGACTTCGTAGACACCTGGTCGAGCGACGGCACCGGACAATGTCAACAATGTTGTCCCGGGATCTTCAGCGGTCCCCAGCGAACGAAACCATGACGAGCCGTATCGGCCGATCAAACCAACGTGCGCCAGAGTCTCGACGTTGTCCACCAGCGTCGGACGGCCCCCGACGCCTTTTTCAAACGGACGAGGCGGCACAAACGTTGGCTTGGCTTCACCGCCATTCAACCAATGAACCAGCGCGGACTCTTCGCCCGCGACATAACGGTCTGGCGCGCCTTCGATGGTAATTTCGACTCGGTCGAGTCCCGCACGTTTTCGATCTTCGATTGCCCGAGTCAAGATCGTCAACGACGCAACTTGGGTGCGCTCGACACAAACGATGATCGAACGCGCGCCAACTGCCTCGGCGGCCAACGTTGCACCATCAAGCACTAGGTGTGGAGCCGAACCCAACAATGTTTTGTCCTTGCTGCTGGCTGGCTCACCTTCTGTCCCATTTGCCACGACCACTGCCCGACCGCGTCGGCCTGCCACTGCCGCCATTTTGATCGCAGTCGGAAAACCCGCGCCGCCGCGACCACGTAAACCCGCTGCTTCGACGTCACGAATAAGGTCTGAACTCCGCGATGGAAGCGGTCCGTACCATGCGAGATGCTCGGTTAGCGACGTCATCCCGCCTGACGGAAACAACCGCGGCAAACTTTTTGGGTCTGGCGTAACCACCGATGTCGTCCCACTCAATCCAGTCACGGCAGCGTCCTCGTCATTGTTGTGTATGCCATCACGAACCGGCCTGAGCTGCGACGGTCCCCGATGCGGTTTGGGCTCCATCGTCGAGTTTCAGGGTGACGACCATGCTGATTGCCTCACCGGTTGTCGATTTTACGACGGCAGTGATTTGACCCCGAGTGAGCGCGGTCACCGTGCCTGCATATTGATCCGGTTTACCAAGCGGACCAGTTGTCACCTTGCTTGATTTCATGCGTACTCCCCCGCCATCTACAGGTGGTCCAGAAATCACAATATGAAGGTGGCCTGCGGCACCACCGCTGAGAGTGCCATCAATAGTCACCGTCGCAGTAGTCGTATTTCCGTCGGTCACTGCCGATCCGGAAAAATCCGCACCAAACGGCAGCGTCCACTTCACCGCGTTTGCGGTCGAGATCGATGTATCGGTTGCCGCAGTCTCGCTTCCGGGGTCGCTCGCGCTGTTCGAGCCCGAGATTTTCGCGAGCACCGATTCGGGTGTACCGGCCTTTCGAGCCCAGCCAGTCTGGGTAGGCCCAACTAACGACCATCCCAGCACCACCAAGATCACAAAAATGATTGCTCCAATGCCCAATGAACGTCGTATCGGGTCCGTTGACCATCCGGTTGCGAGGCGCCACACAATCGATCCGATTACTGCTGCGAGGCACAGCAGGTACAGCACTTGCACCCACCCCACTCGCGTATCGCTGCCGGTACCCAACCCGTGAACAAGAGCGATTGGCCAGCAGCCATATGCGGTCCAATGGATCACTCTCCACAGTCGAGGTCCAATCCGCTGGCGCACCAAACTCGAAATCACCAGTGCCAACAGCAAGTCGAAGCTCAGCGCGCCCAATCCGAGCCAGATCGGCCGATACGACGCGACGAACGGCACGACCGCGGCGATCCACGGGATCGGTGCGAACGCATCGATAACCGAGCTCGAGATGTGGATCGCCAAAAACACCACGACCAGCAACGACAGATTTTTGTGTAATCCGGCGATCACGAACCGCGGCCAACCCTCGGTGGCAAATCGCTGAACCTGGGCGATACCGAAAACCATGACCATCGTGAGCAACACGATCGAAACCAAACCGGTGCCCCGAGCGAGGTACCACAAAGTCGAGCCAACACTGGCGGCAAACATCACGAAGTTCCCGATTCGATCGCGCTCGGCCACCCAGCCAAAACGGTGACGTTCCCAGCCAGATCGACTAACCGGGCAGGCAGCCCACGTTCGCCAAGCCAGTCGACTGCGTCGACACCAAGAATGATCGCTGCAGTGGTTGCAATGTTCGCGTCGAGACATGTCACTGCCGCGACCGAGACGGTGCGCCACGCAACGAGAGCAGGCTCCCCGGTTGCGGGGTCAATCACGTGATGGAGTTCTTGGTTCCCTCGCCGCCAATGTCGAACTGTTGTACTTGACGTCGCCAGGCCACCGCTCACAATTGAAACGTCGTCGCCGGGTTCGTCGAGACTCGACGCATGGTCATCGCCGACACGGATCGTCCAGCCACCGGTAGGCGGAGTCCCCCAAACTGCGATGTCCCCACCCAGACTTACCAACACGCCGGAGCCAATCGCTTCGCTTGCCGCTTGTGCCGATAGATCGGAACACCAGGCTTTGGCAGTCGCTCCGAGGTCAATCTCAACGCCACTTGGCAGGCCGATCGTGCGAGTATCGGAATCCAAGTAGATCGAGGTCCAGTCATAATTGCGGCGAATCGAAACCGCGATCGGTGGGCCATCAGGCGGAACCGACAAGAAATCTTGGTCATACCCGAGCGAACGCAACGCTCGACCCAGCGTTGGATCCACGACTCCATTGGTGAGCTCCGCCGCGCGAACTGCATGGGCAACGGCATCGAAAAGCATCGGTGATGCAACGAAACCCGATCGGCGGGTTGATTCACCAGCGAAGTGAGCATTGAGCGCCAGAAGTTCCGAATCTGGCCGGAATCTGCTGCAAGAAGAATCGACTGCCGCTATGACTCGCTCGACTTCAGCGCACGCCAATTCGGCCATGGCGGTATCGTCGACCATCACAACTGCGGTAGTGCCAAGTGCGCGGAAGGTGGTGCTAGGTATGACCGCGTTCACGATCCGCCAGAACGAGCCCGCGCCGCCCGCTTTGTGGGTTGCGGAGTTTGAACCGGCGGCCGCAACGGCACTGTCGAGCGACTTTGTCCGGTAGCCGCCGATGCCGAGCCCGACCGAATCGTTGAGGTAGTCGCGTTCGATGCCTTCGATCCGCTCGCGGCTGGCGAGTCATTTGCGACTGAAGTCGAACCGTCGTCGGCCGATGATGAGTTCGCCGAGGTCGGCGCTGGTCGAGCCAGAACGAAACCGAAAACGCCGGTGGCCGCAGCAGCGACCACAACAACCCATCGAGTTAGGCGGGAGACCCGGCCGAGGCCATGGTCACGTTGGTGGGGGGTAGTCATGGTTCTAAGTAAGCCACGGCGGGGTAAGAGACAGGTGTGATTCGCATATGGCTTGGGTAAATCTTGGGCGTGCCGAACCTTTGAACGCCGGTTAGCCCAATTCAGTGCCCAAAATGCTGACGAACGAAACCATTTCGCCTGGATATCCGCCCAAATTGTGGACCAACCCGAGATGCCGACCCGAAGGGCCATCTACGGTCAAAATGCGGCGATCTTCAGGCGCTTCGCCCCGCAACTGGAGCCAATTTTCAAAGTGCATCCGCAACCCTGACGCACCAACCGGATGGCCAAAACTTTTCAATCCGCCATCAGGATTGACGGGTAACTCGCCTACGAGATCGAACACGCCGGCTTCGACATCCTTCCAGCCTTGACCGCGATCAGAAAAGCCAAGGTCTTCCATCAAGACAAGTTCTGTCGGCGTGAAGCAGTCGTGCACTTCGGCCATCGCGATTTCGCGGCGCGGATCGGTGACACCGGCTTGGGCATAGGCGTCGGTCGCACTTTGCACAACCTCAGGAAACGTTGTGTAGTCATAGGTGCGATCGATTCCGCCTGATCCATTTCCGGCGACGAACGAAAGTGCTTTGATAAACAACGGCTTGTCGGTATAGCGATGTGCGTCTTCGGCGCGAACCACGATCGCCGCCGCCGAACCGTCAGCGACCCCCGCACAATCGAACACACCGAGCCGACCGGCAACGGCTGGGGCGTTACAAATTGCGTCGACATCCATCTCGCGGCGAAATTGCGCCCGAGGATTTCGGGCACCGTTGAAATGATTCTTGGATGCGATGCGAGCCAAGACGCGCTTCAGTACATCCTCGTCAACGTCGTAGCGTTCCGCGTACGCAGGCACGACCAAACTAAACATCGCGGCGGCGGTCAACGTCCGAGCTGTGCCGTCATTCGGAATCGGAAACGCATTGAGTCCTTGGTAACCGCCGTCCTTAACTTTTTCAACACCAACCGCCATCGCAACGTCATAGGCCCCCGACGCAACTGCATAAGCCGCTTGTCGTAGCGCCTCGCTGCCTGATGCACAGTAATTTTCGACACGCGTGACAGGCTTACCTTCGAGTTTGAGTGGAGCCGCAAGCGTGATTCCGCTCATGCCCGACTGTGCGGTACCCAACCAGTAAGCGTCAACGTCCGCTTTGGCGATACCGGCCGATGCAAATGCTTCGTTGGTCGCATCGATCATCAAATCATCGGCGCTTTTGTCCCAATGCTCGCGGAACGTCGTACAACCCATACCGACGATCGCGACTTTGTCTTTGATGCCGTGTGAACTCATCGTGCAAACCTCATGGGCCGTCTCGGAGTGGTTTGGCTTTCCAAAAGTAGTTTTGGATACCGTCAGATCTATTCAAGCGCCGGAAAGTCAGTTCAACCCGTTGGCCGATTGCAACGCCACTTGCGTCAGCGTCGGTCAGTTCGATTGGCATGCGCCCGCCTGATTCGGCATCAGCACCTTCGACTGGATCAAAGTCCACTACAACAAAGACAATCGGCGGACTTGGCGAATAGGCGAGGCGATCGACGGTGAAGGTGACGATCGTTCCCTGTGCATCGGCCATCGGGACTGCGTCCATGTCATCGACAGCGCCGCCCTGGTAGGAAACTCGTGACGGCGGCAAATGCAAGGCGCCACTGGAACGATCACGCGACGCGACGAGTCCGAACTTCCAGGCTTGATTACGAGTTGAAGCCGATGCCGAAGCTCGAGCTGGTTCCGGTCGGCGCGGTGGTTCGATGGTGACCATTCCGGTCCATGACAGAAACTGCAAGTAGCGCAACCCGTGATGGCCCGATTGAATCTGCGCCGCGACGGATCGAGCCGGTTGATGCTCCCCGACCGCATCGGTGGCTCGAAACAACATCACATCAGCACCGTCGGCAAGCACCACCAGTGCGACGACGTCATTTGGTTTGGCGTGTTCGAGAGCATCGGCGAGCAACAGGGTTGGTTGTGCTGCTCCGGGATTTCCGATCGTCGAAGTCAAGTCGTCATTCGAGGCTCCGGGTATTGCCAGCGCTTTGGCGAGTTGGCGTACGGCGCGAGTGTGGGTGCCGGTCACTACGACCCGAGCGATGTCGGCCGCAGCTAAGCCAGCGTCTTTGAGTGCCAAGTCCCACGCTTGTTGGCCCAGCGGAACATAACGAGTCTCACCAAATCGTTCCTCCCACTGCTTGGACCGCACATCACCCGGGGTCCTCCAGCGATCGAGGAATTCTTCAGTCAAGGTTGACCCGCCAATAAATTCGGCCAAGACCGGCACGGCCGAGGTTCCTTCACCAACGAGCAGCGCGGCAGCAGCATCGCCACCCTCTCGCTCGTCAGCACTCGTTGGGAGCCCGGTGCGCGTATCGGCAGCGATGACCAATAGCGCATCGTTGCCTCGAAGTGCCGATTGCAACACGCCCGATGCGGACCGCACCGACCCGTTCGCGTCCAGAGCGTTCACGGTCCCATTGAGCCTCAGGGCGGCGTGCACAATCGTGGCATTCGTCTTGTCCACATAGGCCGGCGTCGTGGTCGAAAACCACAATCCGTTGACCATGGTTCGGGCCGACTCGCCCAATGGACGCAATGCCAATCGGGCCGCTTCAACTGCCATCGTGGTGGTGTCTTCGTCATACGACGCGACTGATCGAGTTCCCTTTCCGGCATTTGTGCCCGAAGCTTCGCTCATCGCCGAGCGTTCCAGTCGGTGATACGGCACATATCCGGCGAATGCCAAAATGCCTCTCACGCGACCCTCCCCAGGAATTGCCCGACCGATTGAACTTCCCACTGCAGCAGGCTCATGGCGGTGGAGTGTAGCGAGCTGAATCTGACGCAACGTCAGGACTTTGTAGTTGGCTGCTCTACGATCAACCGATGGATCTCGGAGATACCGCAAATGCTGAGGCCGAGTCGTGGGGTAAGCCGCTTGACGGCGTTCGAATCCTTGCGGCTGAACAGATGCAGGCGCTCCCCTTTGCCACGCAACTACTCGCACGCCTCGGCGCCGAGGTCGTCAAGGTCGAGCACCCCGTGCATGGTGAGTCCGGCCGCGGATCGCTGCCGGCGATGGTCGATCCGTCTGGGCGCGACGTTGGAGCGACGTTTCTGCGGAACAATTTCAACAAGCGAAGCGTCGGGCTTGATCTCAAATCGCCCGAAGGCCGCGACATTTTTCTCGCGTTAGTACCGAAGTTTGATGTCATTGCGGAGAACTTCAAACCGGGAACCATGGACCGGTTGGGGCTCGGCTATGACGACATCGCAGCCATTGCGCCTAAGGCGATTTATCTTTCGATCTCTGGGTTTGGCAACACCAGGGACAGCCCGTATCAGACGTGGCCGGCATATGCCGCCGTCGTTGAAGCGATGTCGGGCATCTACGAATACAAAAACGGCTCCGACGTTCCACCGACCACGATTCCCGTCGGTGCGCTGGGCGACATCAGTTCTGGCCTCTTCGCGGTCATCGGGGTCCTCGCCGCTCTCCGACATCGCGACCACACCGGGTTAGGCCAACACGTCGACGTCGCGATGTACGACGCGATGGTGTCGATGACCGACATCGTGACCAACTTTTGGTCCATGGGCGTTCGACCCCACCGACAAGTTCCCGTTATTTGCGAAGGGTTTAAAGCGTCTGATGGTTACGTCGTGACCCAGATCGTTCGTGACGCTCAGTTTGCGCGACTGGCGGAACTCATCGGCCATCCGGAATGGATTGACGACCCACGATTCGCAACCCGAGAGGGTTGGCTACCAAATCTTGAAACGGTTATCCGACCCGGGATCGAAGCATGGCTTTCGACGCGCTCCAAGCTCGAAGCGTCAATCGAACTCACGGCCGCAGGTATCGTCGCCGGGCCAAGCAATTCGGCCGCTGACGTCATCGCAGATCCGCATGTCGCGAATCGCCACATGCTCGTCGCGATGGACCGAACCGATGGGGTCGACGAACCGCTGCTCGTGCCAGGGAATCCAGTGAAGTTGTCACGCATGATGGAAGGCCCAGAAACCCGCATGCCTTGGGTAGGCGAACATTCATCCGAGGTGTTGTCCCAAGAACTGGGACTCGACGCTGACGCGCTTGACGCGTTGCGCGCTGCTGGCGTCATCAACTAACGCCACGCTCCCGATCGGGACCGTCCAGATCAGACGCCCTATACTTTCTGACGCCCCGTCAGAAACATCGCGCCGCTGACTGCAAGGAGTCCTGATGGATTTTGAGTTCACACCCGAACAGCTCGAATTTCTTGACGAAGTCGAAGCCTTTCTCGATGCCAACGATGACCCTGATGTCTTTGATGTAACTCGCGAGAACATGGCTCAGATCGTCGACACACCAAAGCGCCGCGCTTTCATGAAGAATCTTGGCCACAAGGGCTGGCTCGGCATGACTTGGCCAACCGAATATGGCGGACAAGAGGGCGACGGAGTTTACGAATACCTCCTCAACGAGAATCTCGCTGGCCGAGGTGGCCCCCAAATAGGCAAAGGCGTCGGAATTATCGGCAAGACCTTGATCGCTCATGGCAGCGATTTTCTCAAAGAGATGTTTCTGCCGATGATTCTTGAAAATGACGTCGAATTCGCGGTCGGCTACAGCGAACCTAATGCCGGATCCGATGCAGCATCCATGAAACTCAAAGCCGAACGCCACACTGAAGATGGCAAAACGGGTTGGCTTCTCAATGGGCAAAAAACGTGGACCACCTCAGCCCACTTCGCCGAGTGGTACTGGGTTGGCACCCGCACCGACCCAAACGAAAAACACAAAGGCATCACGTTGATGCTCGTCCCGCTGGACCATCCGAATGTGGAAATTCGTGGTATTTGGACCATGGGTGACGAGCGCACCAACGAAGTGTTCATTGACAACGTGTTCGTTCCTGACGAATTCGTCGTTGGCGAGGTGAACAAAGGATTTCAATACATCAGTCAGGCCCTCGATATTGAACGCTTCACCATGTTCACGTTCTCACCCATCAAACAGCGCCTTGACCTACTCACCGATTACGTCCGAACCGAAATCCGCGATGGGGTGCCGTTGAAGGATGACCCAGTCGTCCGGGCCCAAATCGCTCGACTTCATACCGATGCCGCCATTGCGCAAGTCATGGGCCTCAAGGTGGTCGCTGCTTCGGTCAAAGGCGAAAAGATTGCTCGCGAAACGGGAAATCCAGCGCCGCCACCGACAGTCGAGTCCTCCGAATACAAGTTGTTCGCGACCGAGTTCTCCGTCAGACTCGCCAACGCCGCAATGGACATCGCCGGACCAGGCGGACAGCTGCGGGTTCGCACCGAGGACGCCCCGATGAAGGGCCGCTCCGAATCGACCTACCGATACACCGTCATTGACACAATCGGCGGTGGCTCATCGGAGATTCAACGCAACATCATCGCTCGACGCGGCCTCGGCCTTCCCAAGAACTTTTGATTCGACGTCACTTGCTGTGAGCGCACTTGTCAGGATCGCTAACCCAATCGCTAAGCCGATCGAAGCGCAGGATGTTTATCGATGAGCACTCCCGCGCTTGGCGGTGTCACCGTGCTCGACTTCGCGACCGTCGGTCCAGCTGCTCGCGCGTCGCGCATGTTGAGTGATTACGGCGCAACGGTGATCAAGATTGGCGCGGTTGCCAAATCGGGAGCAGTACAGATCGAGCCACCGTTTTATGCCTATAGCGGTCAGCGTGACATGAAGAAAATTCGTCTTGATCTCAAGACTCCGGTCGGTAAAGCCACCTTCTTACGACTCGCAACTTCTGCCGATGTGGTGTTGGAAAGCTTTCGCCCCGGTGTCGTCGATCGCCTCGGCATCGGATTCAACGACGTCAGCGCCGTCAACCCCAAGATCATTTACTGCTCCACCAGTGGCTACGGCCAAAATGGGCCGGCCTCACAGTGGGCCGGGCACGACATCAACTACCTCGGCATGGGCGGCTATCTCGACTGCAGCGAGCGAGCGGTCGGTGATAAGCCACCCCTACCCGGGGCAACAGTCGCCGATGCTGCCGCCGGTGGAATGCAGGCGGCCATGGCGATCATGGCCGCGCTAGTGCGGCGATCCAACACCGGCGAAGGCTCGTTTCTCGACGTGTCGATCGCCGACGGAGTCTTGTCGTTGATGTCGCTCTATATCGATGAGTACCTAGCAACCGGTACTGTGCCTGGGCCCGGCCATTACATCTTGACGGGTCGATACGCCTGCTACGACACCTACCGATGCGGCGATGGAAAATGGGTAACCGTTGGGGCGATCGAGCCCGCTTTCTTTGCAAACCTTTGCCGCCTACTCAACTGCGACGAGTGGGCCAACCACCAACTCGATGACGCCGTACAAGATGAGATTCGTGCCTCGTTCAGGACAACATTTCTTCGTCAAACCCGCGACGAGTGGGTCCATGAACTTGCATCGCAAAATACATGTGTTGGTCCGGTGTATTCGGTCCCCGAACTCGTCGATGATGCCCACGTCGCTGCACGCGGACTGATCGGAATCGCCATTCACGAAACGGAAGGACCATTTCGACAGCTCGGAACAGTCCTCGCTGGAACGGACACCGCCCGTCACGAGTTTCAGGTGCGATCCAGTGCGAATACCGACACCGACGAAGTACTTGAGGCAGCGGGCCTCAGCACTGACGAAATCATCCAAATGCGAAACGAGGGCATAGTCGCATGACTACTGCTGAAAACCGCGACGAAACTGAGCACGGATCGAATCCCGAAATGCCGGAAGTTCCCGATGATGTCGTCGCGCTCATCGGAGCGATCCAATACGAAGTCGCTGGCGACTTCCCCGTCGAACAAGGTTACATCTGGACCAGTTGTTCGTCGGTGGAAAATGCGAATCCATTGTTCTGGGATATCGCTGTCGCCGACCAAATAACCGACGGCCCCATCGCGCCGCCCACGATGTTGTCGGTGTGGTTTCGCCCCCACAACTGGGCTCCTGGGCGCACTGATGTGGCACTCCCCTTGCAGGTGCACTTCGATCTCAAGCAACGCTTCGATCTACCCGAAGCAGTGATGAGCGACAACACCATCGTGTTTTACGAACCCGTCCGACCTGGAGATCGCCTCCGAACCCATCAGATCCTTCGATCAGTGACCGGGCCAAAGACCACGAAGCTTGGGTCGGGTCGTTTCTGGGTGATCGATGTTGAGTACCACAATCAACGCGATGAACTTGTCGGTGTCGAGAGTTACACCGGCTTCGGATATCGCCGAGAGGAGCCAGCATGAGCGACACACCAATCGCTAATCGCGTCATAGCAGACGTCGCAATTGGCGATGCACTTCCTACCCTTAGCTACGACGTGACTGCTTCCACCATCGTGCTCGGCGCGCTAGCTGCCCGCGACTGGCGTCCCATGCATCACGACTATGACTTCGCCGTAAATCGCAACGGTACTCAGGACATCTTTCTCAATACCCCGAATCAAGCCGCATGGTTTGAACGATACGTAACCGACTGGACCGGCCCTATGGGTCGACTCGGTCGAATGACCTTCCGTATGAAAGGTTCGGTATTTCCCCGCGACACCATGGTGCTCAACGCGAACGTTACCGCTATCGCCATCGATGAGACCGGTTGCGGTTGGACTGAACTCATGGTCTCGCTCAGCGTGAACGATCAACTCAAGACTGACTGCACCGTACGAGTCGCGCTACCTACCAGTGTTAACGACAACCCTTGGCGCCGCACCGGCGACCAATGGACCCCGTAATACTCACCGATCAAACCCGCACAGGAGCCTCGATGGATCTGGATTTCAGCGAAGAACAAGACATGTTGCGAGAGATGGTGCGTGGAGTCTGTGCCGACTTCTCATCGCTCGACGAAGTGCGCAAACTCGAAGATGACCCAGTCGGCTACTCCGCCGGTTTTTGGGACCAACTCGCAGCGCTCGACCTCATCGGCCTCACATTGCCCACCGCGTTCGGCGGCAGTGAAATGAGCTTGCTGGAGTCCGCGATTGTCTATGAGGAATTCGGGCGTTCGCTGGCACCGTCACCCCACTTCGCCAGCGCAGTTGCGTGCGGTGGAGTGTTAGTTGCAGCCGGATCGGACCAACAAAAGCAAACGCTGCTGCCGGATATCGCCAACGGTGAACTCATCGTCGTACCAGCCTGGCTTGAACCTGGCAACGGGTTCGGACCCGTTGGGGTGCAATCGACCGCGAAGTCAGATGGCTCCAGCTACACGCTCAACGGAACGAAGTGGCATGTTCCTTTTGCAAGCGCGGCGCAGAAGTTCATCGTCTTAGCTCGTGACGGCGACGTCGTGGACCTTTTCCTCGTCGATCGAGATGCTGCAGGTATCACCCTTGAGCAGCAACTCACCATTGCTTCCGATACGCAATACGCGATGACTATGTCCAACGTACGAGTCAGCTCAGATGACCGCATCGGGGCAGTCGGTTCTGGATGGGCAACGTGGAGCCACATGATGAACGACGCCACCATTTTGCTGGCTGCCCAAGCCGTTGGCGGCGCTCAATACGCGCTCGACATCACTGTTCAGTACAGCAAAGACCGGGAACAATTCGACAAGCCACTCGGAGCATTTCAGGCCCTGGCCCACGACATGGCGAACGCTAAAACTGCAGTTGATGGCGCCACATTGCTGGTTCACCAAGCGGCATGGGCCCGTTCGGAAGGTCGGTCGGTCGATCAACTAGCCCCCATGGCCAAGCTCTTTGCCTGCCAAACCTATCGGGATGTCACCGCGATGGCTCAGCAAATTTTCGGGGGCGTCGGCTTCACGGTCGAGTACGACATTCAGCTCTATTTTCGTCGAGCCAAGCAATTACAAAATACTTGGGGCGATAGTCGCCGTCTCGAAGATCTCGTTGCCGCAAGCGTCCTCGATTCCTAACCACCCGGCGCCGTTGCACCGAAGATTCAGCCATACAGCTTTCCCAATAAGCGAGAGGACCATCGAGTGGGCACTTGGACGCGACAAGAACTGCAAGAAGCCCACGACGGTTTCATTGAAGCCGCCACCCGCTCGGGTCAGACCGGCGATTGGTCCATCTGGGCTGATCGTTTCACTAAAGACGCCGAGTATTACGAACATCTCTACGGCACGTTCCACGGACGAGCTGAAATTGCTGAGTGGATTGCATCGACTATGAGCCAATGGCCGATGACGGAGATGAAACAGTTCCCACATAATTGGTGCGTCTGTGACGAGGACCGTGGCTGGTGGATTTGTGAGATCGAGAACCGATTCGATGACCCGGGCGACGGCGGAATCTACGAGGCATCCAATATCACCATCCTGAAATATGCCGGCGATGGACGCTTCTCATACGAGGAAGACGTTTATAACCCAGCCACGTTCGCTCCGATGGTCAAAGCATGGATCGAGGCGAAGCGCGCTCACACCACGTTGCCGACGACAACTGATTAGTCGGCGCGCTAGCGCTGTTGTTCAATGCCAGCAACCTGGTCACGGAAAGCGATCGTGGTCGATCGCAGAGCTGCTTCTGGATCGATTCCCGCACGCCGCGCCCGATCGACAAGAGCAAAGATCGCGTCTCCTACCGAGTCGCCTTCGGTTTGGAACTCGAGTTGGTCGTCCACGTTCAGCGTGGCCGCTTTTTTCTGCACCTTCAAGGCGAACAGCAGGGCCGGTAACGCATCGGGAATTCCCTCGAACACGCTTGTGCGGCCCTTTTCGACTTTCTTCAGCTGCTCCCAGTTTGCAAGGACCTCGTCTGTTGACTCGGCCTCAACATCGCCAAAGACATGCGGATGTCGACTGCGTAATTTGTTATCAACATTCTTCGCGACGTCGGCGAGAGTGAATTGCCCTGCCTCGGTCGCGAGCGTTGCGTGGAACACGATCTGAAACAACAGATCGCCCAGCTCCTCTTCGAGATGGTCGTATCCCAAACCCTGTTCGACATCAAGAAGGTCGATTGCTTCGAGAACCTCGTAGGTCTCTTCAAGCAGATGCCTACGAAGCGATTCGTGAGTTTGCTCACGATCCCATGGACACTCGGCCCGCAATGTCGCCACCAACTCAACAAACCGCTGAACCTCAGCGGCAATTGGCGCGACCAACGAGGGTATGTAGAGCGAAGTCAGGTGATCAGCATCGATGACACGATCGATATCCACCCAGGGAACGCTGGTAATCGACTCGTCCGGAAGCCCAAGGCGCTGCAGCACAACCACCCGAGCGTCGTCTGCCATCGATGGATCGATTCCGGCATCAATGGTCAACTTCACATCCGACAGCACTGCACGAGAGTCGCATTGGGCAATTAACAACGGCCCTCGCTCGCCGGCAGCTTCGATTGCGATCCGCTGGCCGTCTACGACTCGAACCGACGTAGCGACTGGATCGATCCCTAAGCGAACCCAAGCCAGATCCAGAAAGGACAGCGCGGGAACAAGCTCAACGACGACCTCGGTGGCGGCGACAGCTTCGAGCAATAGCTCAACGGTGTGTTCAGCCACCACTGGCGATCCCGGCACGCCATAGACCAGCACGCCCGATTCCATGATTTGTGCAATCGACAGCAAGGCGTCGACGATTTTTTGGTACACCGCATCAAGTGAACGCTCAGATTCGTAGATGTCATCAAACGAATCAGCACCATCCGCTACTGATGCAGCCGGGTGCCGAGTCGTTCGCAGCACGACTCGATCGGCGTTGGCCAAGTGGTCAAGTGTCCCCGCGGTGACCAAATCAGGACCAGCTGGCCCCAAGCCGACGACGACAATCCGAGCAGCCATGAACGAAGCTACGGCGCAGCAGTTACAACCGGTGCCGACGGATCGGCCGATGGATCAGCGGCACCACCGCCGGTCAGTTGCTGAAGTTGCTCTGGGGTCAACGTTGCTCCGCCACTGTTCGAATCAGATGCAACTGACGATGACGTTGACGTGCTGCCCGACGGCGGTACCACCGTGCCCTGCTCGTGATCCCATGATCCGTATTGCGGATCAACGGTGACATCGGCATCTTTGGCCGCTTGAGAAATCCAGTCTTGGAATGCTTTGCGGACGGCACTTTTGACGCCAGCTTGAAGCTGAACTTTTGCATCATCAAACGAGAGATCGCCGCGACTGCGAACGATAATTACAAAGTACCCATAATCAGTTTTGATGGGCTTGCTCGCCACGCCGATCGGTTGGGAGGTGACTGCGGCATCGAGTTCAGGGAGTTTCGTGGCGTACGTCCCGAGTGGCGCACAACCAAGATCGCCGGCCTTCACCCCGATCTTGTCATTATCTGATTCAGTACCGAGGGTCGCGACGTCGCTACCGGCCTTCAACTTGGCTCCTAGCGCGTTGGCTCGTACCAATGCAGCGGGATAGTCACTCGCCGGCGGCGGGACGATCGCTCCAGTCGTCTGATCCTGAGTCGGACCTTGACCGGCGACCAATAACAGGCCGCTGACACACGCTTGGTTCTTGTAGGTATCGCCGGCGGCGTCGTAGGCGGTTCGTAATGCCGTGTCGGTTGAGAGGTCATCGGTGATCGCGCCTTGAATTGCCAAAATATTTGCGACACCTTCGATCAAGGTGTTCTTGAACACCCCGAGATCATCGAGCGTCTTTTGCCCCGATCCGTCGTCAACTGGTGCCGCATTCGATGAAGTAGCAGGTGCGCTAGTCAGGTCACTCGCCAGCAACTGCTGCGCCTGGGCTTTGTCATCTTCGGTAACGGTGAGGCCGCGCTTGATGACTTCGGCTTTCGCGAGATCGAAACTCACCTGCTGATTGAGAACCTGTGTGGTGAAGTCAGTGCTGTAATTGCCAGGACTGTCCCCCAACACGATTGCCTGGCCTGACGAATCAGTAAACGCGCGTTTGCTGTATGCCGCATTGGACTGGATTGCTTGAAGTCGAGCCTGAAAGTCTTTGTTACTCAAGGCATCGCCATTGACCACGATGGCGTTACCGCCGGCCTTGGCCGAACACGCAGAGAGGCCAAGGGCGCTTCCAGCGATGAGAACAGTTATGAACAGCAGCGATGAGGTCGATCGAAGGCGAGTCACGAGATTCGCCAGCCTAGAGAACCACGAGTTCGTGAGCCAGTCACCATGCGAATTGAGGCTCACGGAAGCCCTGCGGGATCATGAATCGACCGCAACGTCAACGATGAGCTCCTGCAACGCCGCCAAAACAATGCTGGCTGAATCGACAGCGGACGACACCGGCAGCTGTAGTTGCCCAATGTCCTCTTTATAAATCGCTCCTTTATAGACACGGTCAAGTCGCATCACTTTGCTGGTGGCGAGCGCCACCGGAGCGATCCGAGCGATGTACCTCGGTCCGCCAAAGCCAGGACCCTTCACCACGGTGATTTCACGAACACCGGTCCGAACACATTCGGCGCGCAACTGCGCCACTTGGAGCAACGCTTCGCCAGCGGCGGGAATCGGACCGAATCGATCAACCCACTCGGAACGTATGTCAGCTATCTCGGCATCCGTAGTCACCGCCGCGAGACGACGATAGGCCTCGAGTCGTAATTCTTCTTTGCCCACGTAATCAATCGCGAGGTTGGCATCGAGGGGAAATTCGAGTTTGATCTCGGCTGGCTCCCGCAGCGGTTCGCCCTTCAAATCCGCAACAGCTTCAGTAACCATCTGACAGTAGAGGTCATAGCCGACGGCCGCGATGTGACCAGATTGCCCCGTGCCAAGCAAGTTTCCCGCGCCTCGGATCTCAAGATCGCGCATGGCGATTTTGTAACCTGAACCGAGTTCAGTTGCCTCACCAATAGTCTTCAATCGTTCATAGGCTTGTTCGCTTAGCGATCGATCGGGCGGAACGAACAGGTACGCGTAGGCCCTTGAACCGGCACGGCCCACCCGACCACGCAGTTGGTGCATCTGTCCCAAGCCGAGCAGGTCGGCTCGATCAACGACCAGCGTATTAACCGTTGGCATGTCTATTCCCGACTCGATAATGGTGGTGCAAACTAAAACGTCGTATTCGCCTTCCCAAAAATCAAGCACGACTTGTTCGAGTGAACCCTCATCCATTTGGCCGTGCGCTATCGCGATGCGTGCCTCCGGCACTAACTCATTGATTTCGGATGCAACCTTGTCAATGTCCTGAACGCGATTGTGAACAAAAAACACTTGTCCGTCGCGTAACAGCTCGCGGCGAATCGCTTCGGCAACAGCCCTTTCGTCGTAGTCGCCCACGTAAGTCAAAATCGGCTGGCGGTCGGCGGGAGGAGTGTTGAGTAACGTCAGATCCCGAATGCCAGTAAGACTCATCTCAAGCGTGCGAGGAATGGGCGTCGCTGTCAGCGTGAGCACATCGACGTCGGCTCGAATTTGCTTGATGGACTCCTTGTGACTGACGCCAAATCGTTGCTCTTCATCGACAACAAGTAGGCCAAGGTCCTTGAACACAATGTCGTCGGATAACAGACGATGGGTCCCGATGACGACGTCGACTTCGCCAGTTGCAACCGCCGAGACGACCTTTCTCGCCTGGGCCGAAGTCAGGAATCGACTGAGTACTTCAACTCGAATGGGATATCCGGCGAAACGGTCGCTAAAGGTCTGAAAATGCTGCTGAGCGAGCAACGTCGTCGGCACCAAAATCGCCGCTTGCTTGCCGTCCTGCACTGCCTTAAAGACTGCTCGCAGCGCGACTTCGGTCTTGCCGAATCCAACATCGCCACAGACCAAGCGATCCATAGGAACAGGCGATTCCATATCTTGCTTGACGTCGTCGATTGCCGTTTTTTGATCCGGAGTTGGCTCAAACGGGAACGACTCTTCGAGTTCGCGCTGCCAGGGCGTATCGGGAGCGAATGCGTGACCGGAGGTGTGGATTCTGGTTTGGTACAACACGACAAGTTCTTGGGCGATCTCTGCGACCGCAGACCGAACTTTCGCTTTCGCTTTTTGCCATTCACCTCCGCCCATGCGACTCAGCGTCGGTGAATCACTTCCGGTGTGGTGTCGAACTGCATCGATCTGGTCCGATGGCACATAGAGCCGGTCGTCGCCTCGGTACTCGAGCAACAAGTAGTCACGTTCGACCCCACCGATCGACCGCTTGACCATTCCGCCGTAGCGGGCCACACCGTGCTGATAGTGCACGACATAATCGCCCGGTTTGAGATCATCAAAGAAACCTTGCGCCTCGCGTTTACGCGGCCGCGCCACCCGATGGCTTCGCCGGCGACCCGTAATGTCGGACTCAGCCAGAACCGCCAGCTTGATAGACGGCAGCAAAAACCCCCGCTCTAACGGTTGCACGACCACGGTGCCACCCGGTTGGGTGAGATCCCGTTGTGAACCAGCCTCGTCAAGTGCCAAGTACACACCGCCGTCGCTCAATAACGCGGCGAGACGCGCCGCAGTTCCCGCTCCATCGGCCGCAACAACAACGCGATACCCCCCTGACAGCAGTCCGGTGAGTTGCGACACCAACGCTGAACCATCACCGACAACGGGGGGCCAACCCGAGGCACCCACAGTTGCAACGTCGGGGCCTTCGGGAGCAGTGGTAATTGTCCAGGCCGAAGCTTGGGTGCGGGCAAGCAATTGTTCGAATGGAAGGTGCAACGACGGAAATCCGTTTGCCTCATTTCGGGTGCCGCTCGACCCCTCCCCTGAGGGAACCGCACCCCAGGTAACCGCAAGTGTGGCGGCAAGGTCAGCCTCCTCGGCGATGATGTCACTTGCTCGGTCACGCATGCGCCGCGGATCGACCAAGAGCACCTGCGACGACGAATCGAGCAAATCTAAAAGGGTCCGTTGGTCAGGCGCGATCCAGGGAAGCCACGACTCCATGCCATCGAACGTGTGGCCTTGGCTCAAGCGTTCCCATTGTTCGCGACCCCACGGCTGAATCCCGATAAGGGCCTCGGCGCGGGCGCGCACCTCTTCGGTCGGCAGTAGCTCGCGGCACGGGAAGAGTTCGACCTCAGCTCGGTCGATGGTTGAACGCTGATCGGAAACCGAAAACTCGGTCAGACGATCGACTTCATCGCCCCACAGATCGATGCGAATTGGCACATCGGACGTCGACGGAAACACATCGACGATTGATCCACGAATAGCCACTTCGCCGCGATGTTCGACCAAATCCTCGCGGCGATAACCGGCTCCAACTAGATCCGATACCAGTACCGACGGATCAAGGCGATCACCATGACCGACGATGATCGGTTCGACATCTTCGACATGCGGTCCGAGCCGTTGAACCAGCGCCCGAATCGGCGCCACGATGACTCGCGGTGCACCACGACCGCGCTCGGCCGAATCGACCCGTCCGCTTTGCCGGAGGTGCCAAATCGTTCGAAGTCGACGACCCATAACCTCAATGCCAGGACTTACCCGCTCGAACGGCAGGGTTTCCCATGCTGGAAAGAGCTCAACTTCATCGGCGCCTAGAAAAGCCCCGACATCGTGCACCAGTCGATCGGCGTCACTTGACGTGGGCACTGCAACCACAATGGGCTGTCGACTCGATAAGCGCGCGAGCGCGGCAACCACAATCGCCCTACCCGGTTCTGGCACGGCGAGCACAGTGTTTGTTTTCCCCAACACTTGGGTAAGCCCGGGCTCGTCATGCAAAAGCGCAGGCAATGCGTGAAGCGGCGTAGTCATCAGTCTCATGATCGGTTGGACGAACGGCCCTTGAGGACAAAGCGTAACGGACAGACCTTGCCATGCTTGCCCGTTACCGCCATATTCGCCGATCATCCCGAGCCCGAGGCGACGACGAAACGCACCGCCGACCCGCGAATTGTGCCGCTCGCAGCGGTCGGTCGTATGGTCGTCTCATGCCCTTGAGCTCCCAGACAATGGATCCAGCGGAACTCCAACCGACACCACCGCGTTCATCGATCGAACTTCCCGAAACACGCGGTTTCCGAATCAAAAGTCGTGTACTCGGACCGGCCCTTACCAATGATCAACTCGCCCACGAACGTCTTGGGAAGCCAATTGCCCTCGCAGTTTTCGCGTCGGACGCATTGTCGTCAACGGCGTACGCGAGTGAAGAAATCCTCCGAACGTTACTTATCGGTGCGGGAGCAATTGGCGTATTGGCGTTCAGTCTTCTGATTCCGATCACGCTTGCGCTCGTTGCGGTTTTGGTCATTTTGATTTTCAGCTATCGGCAAACCATCAAGGCCTACCCGTCGGCCGGCGGCGCATACATCGTCACCAAGGACAACTTGGGCCTCATTCCCGCTCAAGTAGCAGGAGTTGCGTTGCTGACCGATTACATCCTGACCGTTGCGGTATCTGTTTCGGCAGGCGTTGCCGCTCTGTATTCGGCATTTCACGCCGTCTACCCCTATCGAGTCCCGGTCGCGCTCGCGTTCATCGCAATCATCTGCATCGGAAACCTTCGCGGAGTGAAGGAATCCGGAAAGATTTTTGCCATACCCACCTACTTATTCATCGTCGCCATGTTCCTGATGATCGGTATGGGCGTATTTCGATCGATTTTCGGCGACGGACTCCACTACGTCGCCCCCGCAGATCCGGTGGCGCTTGAAGCGACCGGCGCCGCCACCATCCTCCTTGTTTTGCACGCGTTTGCTTCCGGCGGTGCGGCCATGACTGGCGTTGAGGCAATCTCCAATGGAGTCCCAGCGTTTAAGCCACCAGAAGCAACGCATGCGCGTCAGACATTGGTGGTGATGGGCGCGTTATTAGGAACAATGTTTATTGGAATCTCGTGGTTAGCCGCGACGATGCACATCGTTCCGAGCGAAAGCAGCACCGTCCTAGCTCAAGCCGCTCACGCGATATATGGCACCACCCCTGCCGGACATGTCCTGTTTTTATTCACCCAAGCAGCAACCATGTTGATCTTGGTTCTAGCAGCGAACACGAGTTTCGCCGATTTTCCAAGACTCGCGAGTTTTCATGCTGAAGACGCATTCATGCCGAAACAGTTGACTAAACGCGGGCACCGCCTGGTCTTCTCAAACGGGATCATTGCCTTGGCAATTGCGGGAGCAATTCCCGTCATTATTTTTCAGGCGGACGTCACCCATCTGATCCCGTTGTACGCGATCGGCGTGTTTACGTCATTCACCCTTTCTCAGGCCGGGATGGCAAAAAAACACATCACCGACAAAGAAACCGGCTGGCGTCTTGGACTCTTCGTCAACGGTTTGGGTGCAATCACCACCGGCGTAGTTACCGTTGTTATCGGTTACTTCAAATTTACAGGTGGCGCATGGTTCATCATGATCCTCGTGCCAGTCATGGTCGTACTGCTCGTTCGCCTCAATCATGCGTACGAAAATGAAAAAGTCGAACTCGAGTCTGAGGCCGCCAAGGCAGCAAGCGAACCCATCCTTCGCTACCACTCGGTGATCGTGCTGGTGGAAAGGCTTGACCGAAGTTCAGCCCGCGCCATCCAATACGCTCGAACCCTTTCGCCAAACAAGCTCAAGGCAATCCACTTCGCTATGGACGAAAACAAGGCCGAACTACTTGCCACCGAGTGGACGCGTCTTGGCCTCAGCCGACTCCCGCTCGAAATTATCGAATGTTCTGATCGCCGAATCACACGAGGAGTGCTTCAAGTCATCGCCGACGCAGTCCGCGGTGCCGAGACTGAAGTAACCGTTCTGATCCCTCGCCGCGAGTACCACCGATTTTGGCATCGGTTTCTCCACGACCACACCGCTGACTCAATCGCCAAGACGCTCGCTGATGTGCCTCACGCGAACGTCACATTCGTCCCCTACCACCTCGGGACTCCGGTAGGAGCAAAAGTCGCCGCTGAGATCGTGGCTGACACCAAAGCTGCGGTGTCCGTTTTCACCAACGAGCCCATTTCGAAAAGTCTTGACAGTTGACCTTCTGGCGAAAAAACAAGTCCACCATCGATTCCGGCGAATCCGATTCAGGTGACTTCCCGACTCGCCCCGCCAACTGCAGCCTGATTGGTGACTCCCGCTGGCGACACCGAGTACGAGTCGTGGGCCGCATCCATAAGGTGCGAGTGCAACCATGGGAAAGCGGAGTGGTCAGCCTCGAATGCACCATTGTCGACGCCACTGGGGGAATCGACGTGATCTTCCTTGGCCGTCGTCAAATACCTGGGATACGCGTCGGCAAATACCTAGAAGTCGAAGGAATGGTTTTCGAGTGCCGGGAAGCGCTCGCAATCATGAATCCTGAGTACACCCTGATTCCGTCTCAAGGATGATCGGGTGCCGAGCGAACGCTCGCCGGTATGGCAGTGCCGCCACCAACGCCATGGTGACGAGACCAAGCGAATTTTCAAGCACCCAGCCGATCACACTGATCAAACCGCCGCTGCCCACGAGGTGTATTCCCACATAGGGCAGATGGGTGGTGACCAACAACGCGACGAGTGCTGCAGCAACAACTCTACGACGATCGCGGCCATCATCGACCAAAACGCCGAGCGCGGGAAGCACCCACACAAAATGGTGGAACCACGAAATGGGTGAGCAAAGACATCCGATCAAGCCGGTGATCGCGAGCGCCGCTAACACGTCGCCAGCGACATAGGCACGGCTCACCCGCACAAACCCCACCCCTAACACAATCGCGATTGTCCCAATCCAGACGAATCCAACCCAGCTACTCGGAACCGTTCGCTGAACCATGCCGAGTAGCGATTGATTCGAGTAGTAGCGACTATCGCCAATCCGATTGCTTTCGAACAAGTATTGCGTCCAATACAACCAAGACGACCTTGGGGCAATGATGTGAGTCAAGACGATGCACGCGACCATGCTGGCGGCGGCAAGTGCGGTCGCTCTCCATTGTCGAGTCACGGCAAAAAAGACGACGAAAATTCCTGGTACCAATTTGATCGCCGCCGATGCACCCACAAGCACGCCTCGCGGGATACGGGTCAGGCCCATACCGTCGACAAGCACGAGAGCCAACAAAAACAGGTTGATTTGTCCCCAATCAATCGTGTCATTGATCGGACGTACCCAAAACATCGCCGCCGCAAGTACCAGAAGCACTGGTAGGCGCGCACCATGCGGAAGTCGCTCAATCGCGGGGCGAAAAACAATCCGCACAACTACGACGAGCATCACGATGTTCACGCTGAACCACACGAATCCAGCAACCTTCGGCGGCAAGAACGCGAACCCAATGCTCACTAATGCAGCAAACGGTGGGTACGTGAATGGCAGCGTTTTTGGATCAGTCGAGTACAACATTCGACCGTCGAGAAGCCGTGAGCCCGCAAGTCGATAAACATTGAGATCGGGATATTCGAAAACGCCATGATTGAGCGGTCGCACGATAAGGAACAACACGATCGAACTCAGCAGTGTCACGATGCCAGCGGCCAAAGCCCAGTGTGCCGTACGCGGTTGGAGCGGTGCCGCCTCCACTAGCCGACTCCGATGTCAGGCATGCCATTCACTTGAGCCATCACCTCATCGGGGCCCTCATCGACAAGCGACTCAACCGCAACTGCCGCTCGCTCGATCATGGAAGTGAGTGCCAACCGAGTGGCCTTGCTAGGCCGTTTCAAGACGTGGTCGGCGCCCTCTTCGCGACTCGGCGGCTTACCGACCCCGATTCGTACTCGAACAAAATCATCTGAATGCAGGTGTGACTTGATTGATCGAAGCCCATTGTGTCCCGCAAGGCCTCCCCCAACTTTGACCTTCATGCGCCCTACCGGTAAATCAAGCTCATCATGGATGACAATCAACTTGTGCAAATTCGTAATCTCGAACCGGCGCACTAAAACGCCGACTGACTGCCCGGACTCGTTCATGTAGGTCTGTGGCTCGGCGAGGACTACCCGCTTGGCGCCGATGCGCACTTCCGCAACAAGCGCTCGTTCTTTGCCTTTACGAAATCGCCCACCATGACGTTCAGCCAATAACTCCACCACGTCGAAGCCGACGTTGTGGCGCGTGCCGACATATTCAGCGCCGGGATTACCGAGTCCGACCACTAACAGGTCGGCCATTAGCGAAAAATCGGCTCGTACTATTCGGCGCTGTCGCCGGAACCGCCGCCATCGCCAGAACCATCAGCGGCGTCAGTTGCTTCGCCATCTTCGCCGTCTTCGGCGGTCGCTGCAGCTTCGGCTGCCCGAGTGGCACTCGCTATCGCAATTTGTTCTTCCGGATCAATATCGGTGGTCGCGCCTTCAGGCAATGCCATGTCGCTGACGCGCACGGCGCTTCCGATCGTCAGGGACGAAATATCAACTTCGAGGTGCGGCGGGATCGCGCCTGGACGAGCATGCACGGTCAATGTGTGGAGCAACTGCTCGACAATGCCTTGTTCTTGCTCAACTTCTTTTGCCTCACCAATAAGCACGATCGGAACTTCGATGGTGATCGTTACGTTGGGATCGACACGAAGAAAATCAACATGTTCGACTGACCGTCGAACCGGGTCACGCTGCAACGCTTTGATGATCGTCAAGTCGGTGTGACCGTCGATATCGAGCGTGATCAGAGCGTTGAGTCCCGCTTCGGTGTTGAGGGCCCGCCGCAACTCAGTCCACTGCACCGAAACGCTCTGTGGCTCACGATTGAGGCCATACACCACTGCCGGCACACGGCCGTCGGCGCGCATCCGCTTCGAGGAGCTGCTACCAGTCGTGCGACCAATTTCGGCGGGAAGTGTTACATCCATGACAGCGGGCTCCTGCAGGGGCACCAGCATGGGCGCCACGACTCAGACGAATGAAGAAAGGACAGCGCGGCATGCTACCGGTGGTTCGCCTTTGAGTGCGAGTCGGGCACGATCGGAGCGATCTCACAGCCGATCAGCTGTGGTTTGCACCGCCAAAAATCTCACTTACTGAGGTGTCCTCGAACACGGCATCAATGGCATCGGCCAAAATGCCGGCGACCGAAACGACCTCGATTTTGTCAATTTGCTTCTCGGGTGGAAGCGGCAAGGTATTGGTAATGACGACCTTTGCCATGACCGAATTCTTGATTCGGTCGATTGCAGGGCCAGAAAGCACGCCGTGGGTGGCCGCGGCATAGACCTCGGTTGCGCCGTGATCCATAAGTTGTTCGGCTGCCGCACACAACGTTGCCGCGGTATCGATCATGTCGTCGATAAGCACGCACACTCGACCGTCGACATCGCCAATGACATCGCGAGCCTCGACCGAGTTTTTCTCGCCCTTGACCCGCCGCTTGTGAACGATCGCCAAATCAGCGTGCAACACATTCGCATAGCGCTCAGCCACTTTCACCCGGCCAGCATCAGGTGAGACCACAACAAGGTCATCGCCCAAGGTCGCCATGTAATCAGTCAGAACTGGCATCGCAGTGAGGTGATCGACTGGACCGTCGAAGAACCCTTGGATCTGCCCCGAATGCAAATCAACACTGACGAGTCGTTTAGCTCCAGCGACGCGGAACATGTCGGCCATGAGTTTGCCGGTGATTGGTTCGCGGCCTTCGGCCTTGCGGTCCTGGCGGCCATACCCGTAATAGGGGCACACCACGGTGATGCGCTTGGCCGAAGCACGCTTGGCCGCGTCCACCATGATGAGTTGTTCCATGATCGCGTCGTTGACCGACATGACATCGGTGCTGCTCGGACTTTGGACGATGAACACATCAGTCCCTCGCACCGATTCATCGAACCGACAATGCAATTCGCCATTGGCGAATTCACCCAAGTTGGCATCACCCAAGGTGACGTTGAGTCGATCGGCGATTTCGGCCGCGAGCGGGACGTTGGCCCGACCGGATACGAGGTACAACCGCTTCTTTGTGACGAGCTCCATGCGAGTTCCCTACTCCGCTGAGTGTCTAACCTGGACCGTACTTCCCGCAGTGTAGAACGCGCCGGTACGGGTGCCTGACGCGATTACCGTTCCCGCCTCCAAGACCGCGTAGGGACCCACTACCGCTTGGTCACCAATCGAGGCATCTCGACCCACACTGTTTTCAATAACAGCGTCCGCTCCCACAACGCAGTCCACTAAACGGGTGTCAGGGCCAATCTCCGCACCAGCGCCCACCACACACCGACCTTGGAGCAAGGTGCCCGGAAAAAGGGTGACGTCGGCGGCAAGCTGCACCGTGGCGTCGATGTAGGTGCGCCCCGGATCAACCATCGTCACACCCATGCGCAACCAGCGATCGTTTGTGCGTCGACGAAGTTCAGCTTCAGCGGTAGCAAGCTGAACCCGATCATTCACTCCTTGAGTCTCTCGCGCATCAGGCGCCTCCATCGCGACAACGCCGTAACCCGCATCATGCAGAACCGACACGACATCGGTTAGGTAGTACTCGCCCTGAGCATTTTCAGGACTCAAGCGACGCAGTGCCGGGGCGAGTAGCGAGCGGCGGAAGCAATAAATCGACGTGTTGACTTCATCAATGGTCAGTTCGTCATCGGTTGCATCACCTTGTTCGACGATTCGTTGCACTCGGCCATCGCTGCCGCGCACGACACGCCCGTACCCGGTTGGATTATCGAGTCGCGCGGTAAGGACGGTGCATGCAGCATCTGATTGACGGTGGGTCGCCACCAACGTCGCGACGGTGGATGGACGCAGTAACGGTGTGTCGCCAGGCAGCACGAGAACGTCTTCATCGTCATCAAGTTCGTCGTCGGGAAAAACGGTAAGGCCGACACTTGCCGCGTCACCAGTGCCACGCTGCACTCGTTGCTCAACGAAATCAAGCACGAGATCAGGTGCTTCTTCTTGTAACTTTTTCGTCACCCGTTCGGCACCGTGACCCACCACGATGACCGCTCGGCGAGGCTCACAAGTACTCAACGCATCTAAGACATAGAGCAACATTGCACGGCCACAAAGCAGGTGAAGGGGCTTCGGTCGCGTCGAGCGCATCCGTGTTCCTTCACCGGCAGCGAGCAGGACAGCAGACAGCGGGCGTTCACTCATATGTGTAGTTCTAACGCGGACACTAAGGTGGGGCCACCGATCGGGGGTGATGTAATTGGCAACATGCGTGGTTTTGGTCCACGTCTTCGGGGTTCGAATCCCTGCCTCCGAGCTAAAACACGATCGGCAGCTCCATTTTTCTCATTAACCACCCACTGCGAAGCCAGCCAATTCGAGCTCGTTTCGCACCAAAGCGGCCTGACCGCTAGATTGCCCGACGTCATGGGTTCACTGATCAAGAAGCGCCGTAAGCGCATGCGAAAGAAGAAGCACAAGAAGATGCTGAAGCGCACGCGCTTCCAGCGCCGCGCTGCCGGAAAGTAACCCGAGCGCGCTCGCTCACTACTTCTACGTCATTGCTCCTTTGATGCTTTCCGGCCCTAGCTTCAAGTGACGCGCCTCAGTTCTCAGGTTCCACCGCCGACTTGGTGGATTCGATTTCGGGTTCCCACGCTCTAGCCTGAGTAGTTCATGACGGTCGAAATCCCCGCGATCACCCTCGCTGCTCCCGCCAAGCTCACCTTGTCGCTACATATCACTGGTCGTCGTGACGACGGGTACCACTTCATTGACGCCGAGATGGTCAGCCTTGAACTCGCTGATCGACTTGAACTCACCAATATCGTCGACGCCGACCTCGATTCATCGGTCAGTGACGTCGCCGTCACTGCGTCGCGAAGCACGATCACGGTGAGCGACCGTGAAACCGGCCAAGCGATCGACGTCGGGTCAGCTGAAGACAATTTGGTGACCAAGGCCCTGCAACTGATCCACCGTCGGGCCGATGTCCGCCTCATCAAGGCAATTCCCGCTGGGGCCGGACTCGGCGGCGGTTCATCCAATGCGGCGGCAATCCTTCACTGGGGTGACTGCCGCGACCTCAACGAGGCCGCTCGCATCGGTGCCGACGTGGCATTTTGCCTCAGTGGCGGTCGTGCTCGAGTTCAGGGAATTGGCGAAATCGTGGAGCCCCTTACCTTCGCGGCAATGGAATTCACGTTGGCGTTGTGCCCATTTGGGTGTTCATCGGCCGAGGTCTATCGAACCTGGGATCGCCTTGGCGGGCCTACCGGACCAGGAAGCAATGATCTTGAAACGGCCGCGCTCGCCACCGAACCTCGACTCACCGAATGGCGAGATTCCCTCGGCAACGCCACCGGCCAGACCCCGCGGCTAGCGGGAAGCGGATCCACATGGTTTGTCCAAGGGGCATTTCCCGGGCCCGGTCGGATCGTCACTCGCGCCGCACCGGCGCGCTTCTGACACTCGATTCGGTTTTCCCGACCTACTCAAACCCTCGTGAGCGCATCGGTCAACTGACCCCACTCAATGATCCCGAGTTCTTCGGGCCGCGCTTCGGGTCGAACTCCGGCGACCGCGAATTGCTCAGGCGAGACTTTGTCAGCGAGCGACCGACGAAGCATCTTTCGGCGTTGACCGAATGCTTGGCGCACAAGGCCAAAAAGCACGTCGGGATCCGAATTGACCGCGGGAGTCGCTCGACGGTCGATGCGAACGAGTGCCGACTCCACCTTGGGCTGAGGTAAGAAAACCGTTGGCGGAACTCGACCGACGATTCGGGCGGTCGCCCAATAGGAGACTTTTACCGACGGAATCCCATAGGCGACTTCACCTGGGCCCGCAGCAAGCCGCTCACCTACCTCACGCTGAACCATGACAAAGAGCCGTTTCACTTTCGGGACTTGATCAAGCACATCGCAGACCAATGGTGTCGCGATGTTGTAGGGCAGATTCGCGATCAGCGACCAGGATTCGCGGCCGCTCAACACCATGGACCAATCGAGGGCCATCGCGTCGCCTTCAATCACGTCGATGGCCATCCCATCGGTGACCTCTCGCAGCACCGGCAAGAGATAACGATCGATTTCGATAGCGGTTACGTTGGCACCGGTTTCGGCCAATGCGACCGTGAGCGCACCGAGTCCAGCGCCGATTTCAATGACACCGTCGTCCTCGCCAACATCGGCGAGTCGGACGATCCGTCGCACGGTGTTCGGATCCACCAGGAAGTTCTGGCCGAGTGCTCGACTCGGAGTGAGACCGTGGCGATCGAGAAGTTCAATCGCCTTGCGTCGGGTCTGAGTCACCTAGGTAGCTTGCCTCACTTGGCAACCACATTTGGCAATCGCACAGTAGACGGTGGCTTGTCCCGCCCGCACGCAGGCCCGCGGCAACGAGCAACTCAGTGACGACAGGCGTTTATCCGCAGGCCCCGCCCCAGGGGGCCGACCCCTGCCAAAGATAAAGGTCAGCGGCGAGGGCATCTTGATCCGACGGCGCAACTTGGTTCGCGAGTTGGCCGACAAGGTCGCTGCGGCCGGCATGGTTTGCGGTGCTGTCCCATGCCCCTTGGGTGAACATGTAGGCACCCCGATAGACGCCACTCGATGACACCAGGGTGTAAACGCCGTGAGACTCGCGGTTTCGCAGGCATGCCAACACGTCAGATATTGCCGCCGAGCGTGGCGGTGAGGTCACAACCGTCGTGACTGGAGCTGGCGAGGTAACCGTGACCTTCACCGTCGTCTTGGCTGGAACCTTCGTTGTAGGAGGCGCGGGGGTTGCCAATGATTTGGCTAAATGAGTTGTGGTGGTAGTGACTCCGACATCGCTGGCGGTCAACGGGTCAAGCGCCGTCGTCGAAGGAGCGGGTTCGGTCGACGCAACCGCAGCAGGTGCATCGCCTGACACCGAAGCATCGAACGCCGCGGCTGCGGGCCCAGCCTCGTCGGCATTGGCTTGATCGAGATGGATCGATTGGGCCGAGGAGGGAAGCAAGGCAGCCAACATCAAAAGGCCGACCGACACCATCGTGATTGCGAAAAACCAAGCCCGTCGGCGACGCGCCACGAGGTCATCCACGCGGAGTCCTCCCTTTGTGCCCAGGACCGGTGAAGATGACAACCTAGGAAATTCCGTAACGTGATCGCAACCTCCGTAACGGGAATGACTTGAGAAAACCAGCATTCACCTGCGAAAACGGTCCGGACAATTTCTTAAGAATTGCTGCAAATTTCGCTGAATTACGGCTCAGCCGCGACCGAGGTGACCTCGGACCACACGCGCGTTTTTTGGATCAAGGGAGGCGATAGAGCGCCTCAGCAGTAGCCGAACTCGCGGCCGCCACCGTTTCGACATCAACGCCCTTGACGTTTGCTACTGCGATTCCCACCAGCGAAACCAATGCCGGGCGATTCGGCTCGCCCCGATGGGGTACCGGAGTCAGGAACGGTGAGTCAGTCTCGACGAGCAAACGATCGAGTGGACAGATGCGAACCGCGTCCCGCAGCTCATCAGCATTTTTGAAAGTCACAATCCCACTGAACGACAACGAGATACCGAGATCAAGACCCCGACGCGCCTGGTCAGGCCCACCAGTGAAACAGTGAAACACCGTTCGAGGCGGCACACCGTTTGCGGCCAGAATATCGAATGTGTCATCCCATGCATCTCGAGTGTGAATCACCAGTGCAAGGTCGTGGGCAAGAGCTAACGCGATGTGCTGGGCAAATACTTCACGCTGCTGATCGCGGGGCGAACCGTCATAGAAGTAGTCAAGGCCGCACTCACCTACCGCAACAACCGTTGGCTGGTCGAGCAGGTCGACGATTCCGTCGATGCCTTCGGTGGCATCGTGAGGATGCACCCCCACGGTCGACCATACGCCTTCGCATGCCGACGCGACAGCGATCGCTTCACGCGAAGTCGCGGCGTCGGTTCCGACAGTGATCATGCGCTCGACGCCGGCAGCTTGGGCTTGTCGAACCAAGTCGAAGCCTTCTTGTCCGGCCGGCAGATGACAGTGGTTATCTACCCAGGAAATCAATTCAGTCATGTCAGGACTCGACACGCATGCGCGGGAACAAAGGCGCGCCCTTTTCTACTGTCAAGCCACCGGGATACCCACCCCAAGCAGCCGCAGCCGGCAATCGTTGGTCGGCTGGAGACCCGGGCAGACCGATACGGCGCCAAATTTCATCACACGTCGATGGCATCGCTGGGGTAGCCAAAATGGTAACGATCCGAAGCGCTTCGAGTGCGTCGCCCATAATCGAATCAAGGACGGGGCCCGGCTCAGCTTTCCAAGGCTCGGTCGTTTCGAGGTACGCGTTTGTCTCACGGATCAGTCGCCACGTTGCCTCGAGGGCTACCGATGGCTGCACCGAGAGCCATGCCGCTGCCGCCGACGAGTAAACCTCAGCGGCGATTGACGCCAAGGGGCTATCAATCTGCGGCGCTGGCCCTACCCCACCGCAACCTTTCGCCACCACCGTTGCGACTCTCGATAGAAGATTGCCGAGGTTGTTCGCCAAATCGGCATTAAATCGAGTCACCATTGCTTCGTAGGAAAAATCACCGTCAGGTCCAAAGGGAACGTCACGCAAGAAGTGATACCGGAAACCATCTACGCCAAAGTCGGCCACGAGTTCGGCCGGAAAGATTTGGTTGAGACCGGTCTTGCTCATCTTTTCGCCACCGACCAATAAAAAGCCGTGAACTTGGACATGCTTGGGCGGATCAATTCCTGCCGCCATCAACATCGCGGGCCAATACACGCAATGAAAGCGCAAGATGTCTTTACCAATGACGTGGTGAACCGCCGGCCACCAGTCCTCGAATCGCTCAGGATCTTCGCCAAAACCGATAGCGGTGACGTAGTTGATCAGCGCGTCATACCAAACGTAAAAGACATGGTCTGGATCCCACGGGACGGGAATGCCCCAATCGATCGACGTACGAGTAATCGAAATATCAGCCAGTCCCTGCCGAATGATGCCGAGCGCCTCATTTCGTTTTCCTGCAGGAGCTACCGCATCAGGATTCGCGGCGTACCAATCGAGCAATGGCTGTTCAAATGCCGAGAGCTTGAAGAACCAATTGTCTTCTTCGAGGTGCTCCACTTGTCGCTGATGAATCGGGCAGTTCGCCCCATCGACTAGATCGGCCTCGGTGTAATACGCCTCACACGCAACGCAATACAGCCCGCTGTAGGTATCACGGTAGATCCAACCATTGTCATAGACCGCCTGCAGAAATGCCTGCACCGACTTGGCATGACGCGCTTCAGTGGTTCGGATGTAATCGTCATAACTGATGCCGAGGAGATCCCAGACCTCGCGAAAACGCGCGCTCGTTTGGTCAGCGTGCTCCTGAGGGCTGAGCTGATTGGCTTCAGCGGCCCGTTGCACTTTGAGTCCGTGTTCGTCGGTTCCAGTCAGAAAAAAGGTGTCATCACCTATTAGACGATGCCAGCGTGCCAGCGCATCGGCGGCGACCGTCGAGTAGGCGTGGCCGATGTGGGGAACATCGTTGACGTAATAGATCGGAGTCGTCACATAAAAGCGAGGCACAGGGGAAACTCTACCGAGGTCGGTCCAATGCGTTGGCCTCCGAGGATTACTAGGCCGTACCAACCGATTTGAGCACCGCGTGAGCTGTGTTCGACTTCAGGTCATCGGACTCGGTTGCTGGTTCGATGCGATCAGGCAGGCCGCGGCGGGTTCGCAGCTCGTCGACTGCATCGACCTTGCGCTGCAGCGCCCGCCGACGAGTTCCGGCGAGGTCGTCAAACGCTTTCTGTGCGGAGTCGAAACGCTTCGCAACCATGTCGAGTTGGTCAGAGAAATTCGACCACTGGGTGGTGAAACCAGTCAAGCACTCGAGAATTTCGTCTCCCGTGCGCGCAATTTGATGTTGGTCCGTGGATTGGCGGATCACTGCCAGCACCGCAAACAAGGTGAACGGAGAGCACAACACCACCCGTTGAGCAAGCGCCTTGTCGATCATGCCCGGATCATGCTGATGAATGAACGAATAGACGCTCTCATTGGGAATGAATAGCAACACCTCGTCAAGGGTTGTCTCGGGATCGATGTAAGCCCGAGTCGTGACTTCTTTGATGCGTTGGCGCACATCACGCAAAAATGATGCCGTCGCCACATCAGCCTCGGCCGGAGATTCGGCCTCAATCGAGCGCACATAGTTATCAATCGGAAACTTCACATCCATGTGCAATACCCGATCGCCAGGCAACAAGAAAGTCACATCAGGGATGCTGCCGCCTGGTACCGCTTTTTGCCGCCGGTAATTCACGCCTTCGACAAGGCCTGCGGCGCGAAGCACATCGTCGGCCATGCGCTCGCCCCATTGCCCCCGTGATTTTGGGCTCGCAAGCGCTTGACGAAGACTTTGAGTGGTCTCGCCCAAGTCATGACTTTGACGGGCGGTCTCGGTAAGTCGCGCCGTTATCTCGCCGTGTTGAAGCGCCCGGTCGCGCTGCAATGTCGTGACGAGGTCGCCAACACGAGTCAGTTCGCTTGTCATAGTCGCAACTTGCTGATCGATGGTGACGCCGCGTAGATGCGCCTGTTGGTCAACTGCCGCCGCGTGATCGGCAAGCTTTTCGCCCGCCAATGCCAATACAAGTTCGACGATTTGCTGGGTTTGATCCACCGGTGCGGCAACGCGGCGACCCCGGATCGTCAGAAGCGAAATGCCTGTCGCTACGCCGGCGACCAAAACGATGACTAGAAGGAAAATGTCCATGCCATAACCCTAAGGAGGGGGTATGACAGTTTGCCGTTACTGCCGGGTAGCCAAGTCGTATACCCGGCGCTTTGCCACCCCGAATCGCCCTGCCACCACGGCGATAGCATCCCGAGTTGAACGGCCTGCGGCGATTTCGGCCTCGACGGCATCCTCAAGTTCGCCATCAGTCGCGTCTAGCGGAGTTGGCGCGCCATCGACGACGACGACATATTCGCCGCGTGGGGCAATTTCGCCACACATCGTGACCGCTTCGTCCAGCGTGCCTCGCCAGATTTGCTCATGAAGTTTCGTCAACTCGCGGGCCAACACCACCCGCCGATCCGGGCCGAGCGCCGAGGCCAAGTCGGTCATGGTGCGTTCCAGGCGATGCGGCGCCTCATACAACACCATCGTTCGGCGCTCGCCCACGAGTTCGACGAGCCGTTCAGCCCGGCCAGAACCCTTTCGAGGCAGGAACCCCTCGAAAACAAACCGTCCAGTTGGTAGGCCACTTGCTACTAATCCGCTGACGACCGCAGAAGGTCCGGGGATCACTTCGACCCTGAAGGCAGCCGCCGACGCGGCCGCCACCAAACGCTCCCCGGGATCAGATATGCCCGGCATCCCCGCGTCGGTTACTACGGCAATTCGCTCACCCTGGCTAAGGCGACTGAGAATCTCCGCAACTGAGGATTCCTCGGTGTGGTCATTCACCACCAATAATCGCGGTCGGTCAATGCCAATGTGGGCCAAGAGTCGCCCCGTTCGGCGAGTGTCTTCACAGGCAATTGCATCAGCCCGGCCAAGCTCAGAAATCGCGCGCGGCGAAAGGTCACCGAGATTTCCAATTGGGGTCGCAACCAAGACTAAGACACCCCCAGTCGACGAACCGAGAACGACAGATGAGTCATTCGCCCTGTCACTCATCGCCACCCCGTATCTCGAGTTGGTCACCAACGCCGATCTCCCAGCGCGCAAACGATCCCGCCTCTGCCTCAATCACTGACCGCGAAAACCACCGTGGTCGACCGATTCGATTTGGCTTCATGGTGACTATCGACAATACCCGGCGGTCACCGCTTAAAAACGCGACGTCAATAGCAAACTTCATTCGAATCGTATGCACCGATCGAGCTGGTTCAAGCACCATCGCGCCTTCGATGTGGTCACGACCTAACAGCCCACGCGATCGAGTTCCGACAGAGTCGGCGAGCTCAACCGAGGCCAGGACTTTTCCGTCGTGAACCAACCAGGGCAATGCCGCCTCCGAGAGGTATACATCGTGCCGGGCCATTCACCGGCAGAACAACATGTGGTGTGCAACAGCACTAGACGTTGAAACGAAATTCCATGACATCGCCGTCAGCGACTTCGTAATCTTTGCCTTCAACTCGCAATTTGCCAACGTCGCGCGCCTTCGACCATGAACCGATGTCAAGCAGTTCATCCCAGTGGATGACTTCGGCGCGGATGAAACCTCGCTCAAAATCACCGTGGATAACCCCCGCACACTTTGGCGCTTTCGATCCGGCACGAAATGTCCAAGCCCGAGTTTCTTTTTCGCCAGTGGTGAAAAATGTGCGCAAGCCCAACATGCGATATGCGGTGTTGAGGAACCGCGGCAATGCACCTTCGCCGAGACCAAGACCTTCAAGCATCTCAGCTCGCTCGTCAGGTTCAAGTTGGCCGGCCTCGGCTTCGAGTTGCACGCACATGCCGATCACTTCTCCGTGCCCACCGAATTCGGCCAACACTGGCGCAACAAGTTCATCGATGCGGTCAAGGTCACCCTCGCCAATGTTGACGATCGCCAGCACGGGTTTATTGGTCAACAAAAAATAGGGCTGGATTAGTTCGCGGTCAGACGCTGGCAGTTCGCTGCGGTATATCGGGGTGCCCTCAGCGAGGTATACCAATGCCGCGCCCAGCGCAACAACCTCCTCGGCTATTGATTTGTCCTGTTTCGCTGCTTTGCGGCGCTTTTCAATTTGGCGCTCAACCGTTTCGAGATCGGCCAGCGTGATTTCTGTTTCGACAATCCGAAGATGTTCAAGCGGATCAGATGGGCCCGTGACGTCATCATCCTCGAACGCCCGCAACACGAAAACAATCGCATCCGACTCGCGGATATTGGCCAAAAACTTGTTGCCTAATCCTTCACCGGTACTGGCTCCCTCGACCAAACCACCGATGTCGACAAATTGCACACTGGCAGGAACCTTCACTTTGGTCGCGCTCATTATGGCGAGGCGATCAAGTCGATCGTCGGGCACTTTGGCCATGCCAACGTTCGGATCCTTGGTCGCAAACGGATAGGGCGCCGCAAGCGCGGCACCTCCCGACAACGCGTTGTACAACGATGACTTGCCGGCATTTGGGAGGCCGACGAACCCGAAGCGTTCCATCAGGGTGGTCAGAGTAGACGACGCGGAATGGTCACGAATGGGGTGTTCGGCACTTCACCGAGTATTCTCGGAACTCTTATGTCGAAGAAAACGAAGAAGCGCAAGATCAACGCCCGCCGCAAGAAAGCCAACCACGGCACCAAGCCCAACGCCGGCAAGGGCTGAGTCAATAGCACCAAGCCTGGCTGTGCTGCGCGCCCGCTTGGCTGACAGACTCATCGATCATGGCAACAACCCCGTCCCGAGAACTCCTAGCGGTTGAGAACCCTCACCCCGACCGCGACTATGAGGTCAGCTACTCAACTCCTGAACTCACCTGCGTGTGCCCGCTCACGTCGCAGCCTGATTTCGCGACCGTCACTGTCACCTATGTGCCTGACCAGCAACTTGTTGAACTCAAGTCGCTAAAGCTCTATTTCTGGAGCTATCGCGAGGTCGGCGCATTTCACGAAGACATCACGAATCGCATTCTCAATGACCTCGTTGCCGCCGTGTCGCCCCGGCGGATGACGGTCCACACTCTGTGGAATATCCGCGGCGGTATCACCACCGAAGTCACCGCGACACACCCAAGCTGACGGATTCGCGGGGCGGACCATCGACCCACCCGCAGGACAAGTGCTTCGGCCCAACTCGAAACGGACTAGACCGCACCCGGCATGGTTTCCGGTAGCTCAGCACGCTCCTTGATTTCAGGTGGTGCAATTTCGCTGGGCTTGGGCTGCACTTTTGCCTGCGACAAGTCAATGAATGGCTTCATGTCCTCGATGGCGACCCAACCAAGACGAGTGCCGCCGACATCACTGAAGTGAATGTCATCCTTTTGGCGCATACCACGCACAGTCCCGTCAGCATTCGGAAATGAATGTTGAAACTGAAAATTGGCATCGCTAAAGAACGGCCACGAGTCGACATAATGCACCCAAGGCCGCTTTTGCGCTTCAGTCCAACCGATCCAACTGATGTGGTCCATGCCATGAGTGCGGGTCGTTGGCCCCATCGGGGGCGGACCGGTCCACAAGATCAGTCGGTCATTGGTGGGACTGCGCAGGAGGTCCATCGTCTTGCCCACCCGAAGTTGATATTCCGCGTACCACTCGGGAGTAAAACGTTGCAGCACTTTTCCATCGGGCATCTGAATGTTTTGCCCATCATTGGCGCCGAACAAGGTAACCATTACATCGAACTGGTTTGGGCCGGAAACTGGCACGACATCTTTGGCAAGGTGTTCAGGCCAGTTGAAATAAGTCGGCACCGCTAAGCCGGTCGAAACTCGCCCGTCGAGCGTTCCGGTAAACAATCCAGTTGCTTCTGCGCTCTTCACCAACTGTTTTCCATACACCTGCGATACAGAATCTCCGCCCACCCAAATGCGCAGTGGTGCGTCGGGGGTCGGGGTGCGAATCACCGGCCGAAGTTGCGCAGGGTCGGTGGTATCGGTGGTGCCGGTCGCACTTTCAGTCGCGGCCGATTGCTCGGCTAATAATTCGTCGAGAGAAGCGCCTACAGAATCGGATCGACCCATCGCTGAATCGATTGAACGGCGGGGCGTTGTCAGACCGAAGAAATCCGATACCGAAGCCACGTCGTGTGCGACAGTCGTCCTCCACGCGGCGTTGCGAGGTTTGCCCTCACTCTTTCGTGCGGTCGAATCGGCATTCACGAACATAGCGATAACCAACGCGCCGAGAACGATGAGAAACACCAACCCGGCCGGCATGGTCCCGCGATGGGCCGAACGCAACGGCCGAACGAGTGACCGCCACGAAAACCGGTTTTGGTTTTGGCGAGGATGTGGGTCCCCGGGGTAGTGCATTGACACAATCAGAACCTACCGATCAACCGAACCAATGTGGTGTCACCCTTGAACCTGGCCCACATTGCGATGCACATCAGTCATCAAAACTGGAAGTAAATAAATGGAGCGATGCCTTCGGGGCCGAGCGCATCAACGACAACAATGCCGACCCCGAGTGCCACCATCTGCAACACCGGCGCCAAGGTCGCGAATCGTTCAGTCACGCTGACCGGAATGCGAGGAGGCACAAATTGCGAAGCCACCATCAACACAATCGTGGCAATCAACAGCAGTGTCACCTGTGCCGACGATCCACCTCCTGCGAATAGGCGGCCAATAACCGCGAATGCGTCCGACATTGTCGCCGCCCGGAAAAAAATCCAGGCGAAACACACGACATTAAAGGTCAAGGCCCACTGCAAAACGTTCACCAGTTTCGGCGGCAGTCCGATGGCGCCGCGCTCAGCCCATTTTTCCTTCACGACTCGCTCACCAACCAGATACGCACCTTGAATCGCACCCCAAATGACGAAGGTCCAATTCGCCCCGTGCCAAAGGCCACCGATCACCATGGTGAAAAAGAGGTTGCGGTAGGTGAACAGCACCGACCCCCTATTGCCACCAAGCGGAATATAGAGATAGTCCCTCAACCATCTCGACAACGTCATATGCCAACGACGCCAAAAATCCTGCAATGACAATGACCGGTATGGCGCATCGAAGTTTTGCGGGAATCGAATGCCCAGCAACAACGCGATCCCGATCGCCATATCGGTGTAGCCCGAGAAGTCGGCATAAATCTGAATCGCGTAGGCATAAATCGCCCATAAGATTTCCCACGAACTGTGGGCATTTGGCAACGCGAACGCCGGGTCCACGATGGTTGCCATGTAACTCGAAATCACGACCTTTTTGAACAGGCCGCGAAAGATCAGCATGAACGCTTCGGAGGTCTGCACAAAGCGCGGATCAGGGCGTTCATCGAGCTGCGGAATAAATTCGCTTGCTCGGACAATTGGACCCGCCACGAGATGGGCGAAAAATGAGAGGTAAACGGCAAAATCCAAGAGCGGTACTGGCTCACGCCACGCCCCCCTACCGATGTCGATCACATAACTAATCGCCTGAAATGTGAAGAACGAAATGCCGATTGGCAAGATCACATTCAGCATCACGCCGTTGGAATTGATGCCCAAGAACGCGAGCCGATCCGCGACTGAAGCCACGAAGAAGTTGACGTACTTGAAGTACGCGAGCACGCCGAGATCGACGACTACTGCAGCTCTTACTAACCAGCGACTTCGCGGTGTTCGGCCACCTTCGGAAGTCAGTGCTTGATGCACCCACCGACCGAACGCCCAGTTGACGACAATTGTAAATGCAAGGATCGCCGTGAGCGGTAGGTGGTCACGCGACGAAAACCAATAGCCGTAGAAAAAGAAGCTCGCCGCGAGAATGAACCAACGCCACGTCAATCGATAGGGGCGCAGCAACCAGTTGCCGGTGAACACGACTAGAAAAAAAATGGCGAAATCGATGGTAGGGAAAAGCATCGGTCGTTCGTCAGATCTCGGCCTTGGTCAGACCGTCAGTACGGACCCGTCTCGTCGCGGGGGTCGCCTGACGGTATCGCGCCGCATTGCGGTCAGGGCTGATAGTTCCGGTAACTTTCTCTTCAGTTCTCGCCGCCGGGCAAGACCACTACGAGGAGAATCGCGATGGCCATGGAATATCGACGTCTTGGAAGAAGCGGACTGCAGGTCAGTGTGTTGTCCTTCGGTTCTTGGGTCACGTTCGGAAGCCAAGTCGACACCTCGCTGGCCAAAGAATGCCTCACAGCTGCCCGCGATGCTGGAGTTAATTTTTTCGATAACGCTGAGGCCTACGCCGGAGGAGAATCCGAGCGGATTATGGGCCAGGCCATCGCCGAATTGGGCTGGCCTCGCTGGTCCTATGTGATTTCTACCAAGCTGTACTGGGGCATTCACGATGCACCAAATATGCACTACACGCTCAACCGCAAATACCTCATGCAAGCGATCGACGGATCATTAGAACGCATGGGCCTCGATTTTGTTGACCTGCTCTATTGCCATCGGGCTGATCCGAAAACGCCCATCGAGGAAACGGTTTGGGCGATGTCAGACATCGTCTCGTCAGGTAAAGCGCTGTACTGGGGAACGTCCGAATGGGACGCGGACGAAATTCGCGCCGCTTGGGAAATCGCTGAGCGCCACCATCTACACAAACCTGTCGTCGAACAGCCGCACTACAACTTGTTCGAGCGCAAGAAGGTCGAAAAGGAGTTTGCCCGCCTCTATGACGACATCGGCCTTGGCCTGACTACGTGGAGCCCGTTGGGATCAGGTTTGCTGACCGGCAAGTATCTCAACGGCGTACCCGAAGGAAGCCGCGCCACGGTCCCTGGTTATGAATGGCTCGCCGAAATCCTCACCGATCCAAAATCCAACGACAAGTTGCACGCTCTGAAAAGTATCGCTGATCGCCTTGACTGCACGTTGGCACAATTGGCGATCGCTTGGTGCGCGTCGAATCCCAATGTCTCTTCGGTCATCACCGGTGCAAGCCGAGTCGAGCAGGTCCACGAGAATCTCGCGGCACTCGATGTCATGGCGAAACTCACCCCTGAAATTTTGGGCGAGATGAAAGCAATCGTCCGATAAGCAACTATTTCGACCAGGCAGTCGCAAGTCGTTAAACGAGGCAACCGATGAAACCTTCTATTGACGAAATCATCGTCGGCGACGAACCCGACCCGTGGACTGCCGCTGGATTTTCGATTGACAATGACGGCCTCTGTCGCATCGGCACGGTTCGCGTTCGCTTAGCTGGACGGACCCACGGCAAACGGATCCTCCAATGGTCAATGCGCAACATTGCTGATTGGTCGGCTGATCCAGCATCACTTGCCGAGCCAATCACCGGATTAATCACAACCCGAAGCGACGTTGAACCTTCTGAACCGTCGGCCCACCCAAACGGAAGCCTGCTGATTGATCACGTCGTCGTTGTCACGCCAGATTGTGATCGAACTATTGCTGAATTCGAAGCATTGGGATTCCCTGCACTTCGTACACGCACGACTGGCAACTATGGCGCGCCGATGCGGCAGACCTTTTTTCGCGCTGGCGAAGTCATCATCGAACTGGTTGGGCCTGAACAACCAAGCGGAGATGGTCCGGCCGCGTTTTTTGGTCTGGCCATTACGGTTTCTGATCTCGATCGCACCGCCGCATTACTTGGAAGCGCGCTTGGCGAGGCGAAAGACGCGACCCAACCCGGACGGCGAATTGCCACCCTTCGTCATCGTCAACTCGGCAGTTCGGTTGCGATCGCCTTCATAAGCGTTGAATCCGACCTCGACTGACGCCATCGTGCATTGTCGGGATAGCCTCGCGACACCATGCTGGATCATGTTTTCACCGATGCCATCGGGGCACTGCGCGATGCGTTCGAAAACGCGTTGCTCGAACGGCAAGCGTTTGAGGAGCGATTCCAACTCGACGTATTGCTCGGCGACACAACGTGGGAGACGAGTTATTCACTCCCCGGTGAAGGACTACCGGCCCGAGTACAAGCCGATATCACCTTGGTGTGGCCGACTTGGGCCCAAAGCGCTTACCGTTCGTGGTACATCGGCGAGTCAATCGAAGATCCACCCCGCATTGAGATTGAAATTGTATTGCGCGTGCAGCGGCTCAAAACGAGCCCTGACCCTGCGATGTTTCTTGGGGTGCTTCCCGAACGCAGCCCAGCAATCGGCGCTCATCATCTCGACCGGTCGGGTCCAACGATCGAGACGCAGTTTCCAGCTGACCTCAGCCAAGGCGAATTTGCCATCGAAGTGAGCTACGAAGGTGCGTACGAATTTGATGAGGCGACGTTGACCGATGGGTCGATTCTCGATGACCACTTCTCGGCGATGGGCGGATGGATCTCGTCAGTCTTGGTGAAAGTCGGCGACCTGACCTTCGACTTTTTACCGCCGCTAGACATCGAATCGCCCTAATCGCCGCGATCGAGAAACTGGTGAATGCACGCTCCACGGCGTCGAGGAGCGGTTAGAACCCTTGCGACCGCGGTAACAGGTCGTCAAAGTTTGGATCCCGTTTCTCGGCTCGAGCCGAGAACGATTCCATCATGTCTGCCGGTTGGAACATCCCGGATTGCCAGGTCGCGATGTAAGTAAGGGAATCGGCGACCGTGTGATCACGCGAATAGGTGATCATCTCTTTCGATCCCCAGATCGCTAACGGACTTTTGGTCGCAATCTGTGCTGCGACATCAAGAGCGCCGGTGATCAATGCATCGTGGGTCTCAAACACGCCATTGACTAGGCCAACCTCATAGGCGCGCTGAGCAGGCATCCGGCCTCCGAGATAGGCCAGTTCGCGAACGATTGCATCAGGAATGAGCTTTGGTAGACGTTGGAGGGTGCCAACATCGGCGGTCATCCCGATGTTGATCTCTTGAATGACAAAAAAAGCATCTGCCGACACATAACGCATGTCGCACGCGGTAACCATGTCGACCGCCCCGCCGATGCATCCACCTTGGACCGCCGCGATCACGGGCATCCGAGCCTTTTCGAGGACAGTGAAGCTCTCCTGCAACGCAATCGCCGATTCACGCATGTGTGCACGTTGGCGACCTTCCTCTTTTGACCGCGGCGACGAATTGGGCCGCGGCGCTGCATGCGCGCTGAGTCCCCCACCACCGGTAAAAACCGCTAAATCCATCCCGGCAGAAAAGTGCTTGCCTGTCGATGAAATGACGATCGCTCGCGCTCGTCCCTCATCGCTGACGCCCCGAATGATCTCGGGAAGCTCGCTCCAGAATTCGGGAATCATGGAATTCAAACTGTCCGGTCGGTTCAGTTGTACGTGAACCACATGGTCAATTTCGGTTACGTCAAAACAGGTGTATCCCATTGCCGAAGGCTACGCGATCGCTGAGTCGGCCGCTTCCCGATCTGCGGTGACCGCATCAAATTCAAGGTATTCCTCGCCGGTGTCGGCCCAGTCCTCGAATTGGATAACGCCGATCTCCTCAAACCGGTGCCGCAACCATCCCGAGTTGGCATCAAGCAGTCCAAGTTTTTTGCAGTTCGGCACGATTTTGGAAAAGAGAATCTGTTGGAAGACCTGCTGATCGGGCGGAGTTTCAAGCAGGATCTTCGTCATCCGGCGACCATCTACACCCATGCGCTCCCAAACTTCTTGTTGTAAGAATCGGTCACGCATACGAACCGCTGCCTCGAAGGTGAATTCCTGTCGCTCAAGCATTTCAGCGTCGCTAAGTTCGGCGTAATACTCCTTAAGCGAGAGCACGCCGAAGGCCACGTGACGTGCTTCGTCACTCATCACATACCGAAGCAACTTCTTGAGGAGGGGCTCTTCGGTCATCTGATGCATGAAGCCAAAAGCAGCGAGGGCGAGACCTTCCACCATGATTTGCATCCCGAGATAGGTCATATCCCAGCGACTGTCAGCCACGATGTCATCAAGCAACATCCGGAGATGCGCATTGATCGGGTAGAAACCGGTGCACTTCGTTTGCAGATACTTGGCAAAAACTTCGACGTGACGGGCTTCATCCATGACCTGGGTCGATGCGTAGTACTTGGCGTCAATCCACGGGACTGTCTCGACGATCTTCGCGGTGCAAATCAGCGCTCCCTGCTCACCGTGCATGAACTGGCTCAGTCGCCAATTGATGCTCTCGATGCCGAGTTCAGTCCATTCCTTGTCGCCAAAGTTTTTGAGCGGTGAATCAGGATAATTAACGACCCACTCGAATGGTCCAGAGGCATTCGGACCCTGCATGTCGCTGATGATCTTTTCGGGGTCGACATCGATGGACCAGTCGAGATCAGTTTCGCCATTCCACTGAGAGGTTTTCGCCTTTTCATACAATTTGCTGAGCGCGGGTCGAGCGCCTTTTTCATAATCCCAAGTAAAGATCGAATCGGCGTTATCCGTCACGGCATGAATCGACTCATGCATGTCCGTGTTGGCGATCGCGATAATCGCTTCAAGATCGTTGACGTCGTCGCGCCCGAGGATTTCCTGATCAGTTGCCATGGGGGTCTCCTACGATTTCTCTTAGGGGGAAGGAGTAAAAAGTACAACAAGTGTGGTCAAGCAAACATCAAGTTGCTAGTGGCTTCAGTTGCAGCGACGCCAATCAGTCGGCCAGTTGAGCCCGCACGCCAATGGACCACTAGGGTGGCGGCCCACGGTGGGTCCCGAAAATCCGTCGAATTGATCCCGACTCGAGTGTAAATGTGAAACTAAATCAAACTGATGCGGTCATTCATACCGAGGGCCTAACCAAGGTCTATCCGGGTGATATCAAAGCGGTCGACAACCTTGACCTGACGGTCTTTCGGGGAGAAATTTTTGGTCTCCTCGGCCCCAATGGCGCTGGCAAAACCACGACGGCAGGCATGCTGACCACCCGCGTCATGCCCACAGGTGGCAGTGCATTGGTTGGCGGGATCAATGTCGTTGACCATCCAGCCCAGGCCAAGCGAGTCATTGGTGTGGTCCCCCAAACCAATACGCTCGACCGGTCCCTCACCGTGTGGGAGAACCTCTACTTTCACGGCCGTTTCTTTGGCATGTCGAAACAAGTAGCTAAGGCAAAAGCCGATGCATTGCTCGCGCAGTTTCGACTGGCTGAGCGAGCCAAGGCACCGGTACTTGCACTATCCGGCGGTATGGCCCAACGACTCATGGTGGCGCGTGCAGTCATGCACGAACCTTCGATTTTGTTTTTGGATGAACCAACCGCGGGCCTTGATCCACAAAGTCGAATCGCCCTTTGGGAAATTCTTGGCGAGCTCCACAAAGACGGGCAGACCATCTTGCTGACCACGCATTACATGGAAGAGGCAGACCAACTCTGCGACCGCCTCGCCATCATCGATCACGGCCGCGTGCTCGCGCTTGGAACACCCTCGCAATTGAAAGAGTCGACCGGCATCGACACCATGGTGCTGATTTCGATCGCCGGTGACCCGTCGCTCGCCGCCGAGGTCTTGACTGCCGAACTCGAAGGGGCGACCGAAGCTCGCATCAGCGACGGCAAGATCAGCCTTGGCGTCGTCGGCGTTGCTGGTGTTCTCCCCAAGGTGATCCAAATTGCCGCGAAACACGGGTACGTCATCAATGACCTGTCCGTCACCGAACCAACGCTCGAAACCGTCTTTATCAAGTTGACTGGGAAGGATTTGCGAGAATGACGATCACCGATCCGAAGTCTCAAGCACCTCAATCGGACGGTCAAACCGATCCGTGGTCGTCAAGCGGGATGTCAGCATTCAAGGCCTTGCTGCTTCGAGACGCTTATGTCCTGGTCCGAAACCTAAAAGAGTTCCTTCCCCGAACCCTTATCCAACCGTTCCTGTTGGTGTTTGTGTTCACCTATGTCTTGCCGAAGGTTGGCATGGGCATGGGCGGTAGCGCCGCAGCATCAGGCCAAGGCGCTGCGATCTATTCCGCGTCACTCATCGCGGGGGTGATCGGTTCAGTCATTTTGTTTCAAGGCGTTCAAGCTGTCGCTCTGCCACTGGTGCAAGAGTTCGGTTATACCCGCGAGATCGAAGATCGCGTCCTCGCGCCACTGCCGGTCGAATTAGTCGCCATTGAGAAAATCGTCAGCGGAGCGTTGCAATGTTTGATCGCCGGACTGTTGGTGTTTCCAATCGCCGCGATTGTGCCGGCAACTTCGGTTCACCTGCAGATCAACTGGCCGATTTTTCTTACGCTTATGCCACTGGCCTGCCTGATGGCCAGCTCGTTAGGGCTGACATTCGGGACTATTTTTGATCCGCGAACCGTGCCGATGCTGTTTGGAGTCATCGTGGTTCCGATTACGTTCCTCGGCTGCATTTATTACCCGTGGCAGGCCCTTTCAAGTATTCGTTGGTTGCAAATCGCATCGCTAGCAAATCCGCTTGTCTATATAAGTGAGGGTTTTCGCGCCGCGCTCACCGACATCCCGCACATGACGTTGTGGGCGGTGTATCCGGTGATGGTGGCGTTCACGATTTTGCTGGCATGGAACGGGATTCGTGGCTTCAAACGGCGAGTGATTGCCTGAAGGCAGTTGCAGAAAAACGCGCGCATAGGCCAAAAGGCCTACAGGTCTGCTGCCAGCCTGCCGATGCGTATTCAGACAACAGCGCAACCACATGAACTTCCGGTTGCACATCGCCCCCGTTGAAGGAGCAGCCATGATCAGCTTTTCACTGTATGAGAACACCGTCGCTTGGCTTCAGGCACGTTGCAAGACCGATCGTGGAGCATCGCTTGTCGAATATGCACTGCTGGTCGCGTTAATTGCCGTTGTGTGCATCTTGTCGGTCACCTTTCTAGGCAACCAAGCATCGACAAAGTTCTCATCAGTGGGCTCATCGCTCAACTAAGGCATGCCGAGCAACCTCGGCGACCTGTTCAGGCGACGTGGTTCAGAACACCTGGCTCAGAACACTGAATCAAGGATTGCTTGAGCGTCAGACTCTGAAACCGGTCGAGGATTTGCCTGCACGTTTCCGTTAGTAGGTGCGAGGCGCGCAACTCCAGACACGTCGGCCTCGGAGACCCCAACATCGCTCAGGCGATTCGGAAGTCCTAACTGCTCAACAAGCGACGCCACCGCACCAATTGCGTCATCAACCCCCATGGCTAGAGACAACGCGGCGATCGCTTCAGGTACGGTCGCCGAGTTGAAAGTCATTGCCGCTGGCAACACAATCGCATTGGCAAGTCCATGAGCGATTCCAGTGCGCCCTCCAAGGAGTTGGGCAAGGCCGTGATGCACGCCCATCGAGGCATTGGCCAAACTCCTTCCAGCCAAAATAGAGCCTTGAAGCATGTCGGTTCGTGCATTGAGATCGTCGGGATCGGCAACAACTCGCGGCAAAGCATCGAAGATCCGCCTAGCCCCGGCAAGCGCGAGCGCCTCTGCTTCGGGGGTACGTCGCGGCGACCAGACCACTTCAACGCAATGGGCCAATGCATTCATGCCAGTCTCGGCACTTACTCGGGCTGGCGTTGACAGGGTCAGCTGAGGGTCGTAGACCGCGGCAATTGGCGCGATGGTTGGACCACCCGCACCGCTTTTCTGTCGGGTGCCCGGGTCAGTCATTCCAAAGAACGGTGTGAGTTCCGCGCCGCTGTAGGTCGTCGTAATGGCCACATGCGGAACTACCGGTCGATCGGCAAATGACGAGCCAGGAGTTCCTTGCTCCTGCTCAGTGAAAAAACAAACCGCTTTCGCGGTATCAGCAACCGAACCGCCGCCAAACGACACAATTCCGTCGACACCATCGCGACGCGCTTGCCGCAGAGCGCTTTGAACCATGGGGGTCGGCACGTGCGAGGTCACCTCGGCAAACGTCGATGCCAGCGCCCGCCCGATCGACCGCACGACATGTTCACCGTCAACCGACGCTGCTCTACCCCCGGTGGTGACCAACATGACTCGTCGCAGACCGATCGATTTCAGAAGTTCGCCAAGTTGGCCCAGCGCGCCATCACCGAAAATGATCTGTTGGGTATAGCCAGTGTGGATCCATGCGCGCGGATTGGTTCCGACCCGCGTGCCTTCGCGATCGTCCGATTCGTCCATCATTGCACCGTCATCTCGCTATCAGCCCACTGTCGTTTGTGTTGTCGCGCCGAGAGATTCGACCGTCAATCGATCTCGGCGACCTAAAGAACCTGGCCCACTTGGCGCGGTCGTGATTGTTGTCACCGAGCAATTTCCGAACGACGAATGCATCACTCGATCATCGCCGATCGCACACCCAACAATCGCATTGATTGCGATGAAGTGACTCACGACGACAGTGTCGGTCGGCAATTCCAGCACCGCATCGACGAGGTCGTCTCGCCAACCTTCGTAGTCCGCGCCGAGGTCAGTCCACGTGCCCGCCATCGCTTCGCTCAACCAAACACCGCGTTCAGATAAATCCGACGACGGCGATGGGATTTCAGCCACGCGTGCATCGATTGCGAAGGGGGCCCGAGCGCCCCAGTTTTCTCGAAGGGGTGCCGACGTCTCGATGGTTCGGCGAAGCGGGCTGCACATGATGGGAAGTGGACCGCGACCAGTTAGCGATGCCGCCATCGCTTCAGCCTGCGCCTGACCAACTTCATCAAGACCGGGATCAGCGTGCTGGTGAAATCCGGCTTGGGCTTGGCCGTGACGAACGAGGTAGATGGTGGCCATCAGTCAGCGTCAACAAGATAGGCAAATAAGTCATCGACGAACGGCTGGTCGCTGGCACGGGATTTGCCCGACGCTATGAACCATTCAGTACCGAATGCCATTGCAAATGCTTCATCCGGCAACGTGAGAAAAAAATTGGAATCAGCGATTTGGCTGCGATGGGCGCGCATCGACCCCCGCTTGACATCAAGAAATGCTCGCACATCGACACCGTGGGTGATGATCGCTTCAGGCGAACCCATATCGGTTGATTCGTCGAGTTGGGGCCGTTCGCTTTCCTCGAGCCCCTCGAAGACCTCGTCGCTAGCCCGCAAACTTCGCAGCAACAGATCTCGGTTCATGGTTGCTTCAAAAACGTGAACAATGCCGGCAATTTCCGCGGCCCGACGCCCAACTCGATACACCTGAATATGGTCGGGATGGCCGTAATTGCCGTGGTCGTCGTAGATGGTGAGCACATCGGCGTCGACGTCCCGCAGAATGTCAGCTAGCCGCAACGCGGCTTCCTCAATATCGGCTTGCCAGAAACACGTCGGGCTTTCGTTCGTCGGCTCACCGATCATCCCTGAATCTTCGTATCCTAAAAATTCGACTCGCCCGACTCCGAGAATTGCTGCCGACTCGTGCGTTTCGGCGACACGTCGTTCCCACAGCTGTTCGCCCTCTGCGAGCACACCGGGGACTGGCTCGCCGTGCTCGCCCCGGGTTGCGGTCACTAACACCACCTGATGACCGTCAGCCGCAGCTTTGGCCATCGTGCCGCCGGTCGCAATCGATTCATCATCGGGATGGGCATGGAAGGTTACGAGAGTTGCCACGACCAGCAGGCTAGCGAATGGGCCCGCCGGTTGAATTCAGCGCCAAGATTGTTCGCAGGAAGGTAGCGATCCGGTCGGCCCAAAACCGGTAGGTCTCGTTATTTGGGTGATAGTTGTCCGCCGCTAAATAGACCGTCGGCATCAATTCCACGGGCGGGCGGCAATTGATGTCGATGTAATGCGCACCATGGATCAACGCGAGTCGTCGCACCTCGGCATCTGTTCGGCGCCCAGCCCACCCGGCGATCATGCGAAGCGGCTGCGCTAGAACGGTGGCCGAACCGATATCGGGCAGGCCAACGGCCACGACGGTGGCGCCTGTGCCGACCAAAGCATCCAAGATGTCACGGTACTGACGCCGGAAGCGCCGTTGCGGATTTAGCGTTGCAACATCATTCGATCCAACCAACAACACCGCGACCGTCCCGACGCTTAGCAAACCCAGGGCGAGCGGAACTTGGGCGGTCAAGACATCGGTTGCCCGCGAGCCAGCCTTGGCGAGACAGGTCAACTGCACCGTGCGTTGATGAGCCGACCGATACAACGATGCAGACAGACTTGCGACGCTTGCATCGGCGGTTTCTGCACCGACGCCGGCGGCCAACGAATCACCGAGCCACACAATCGACAATGGTTCTGCCGAATCTCCCTGAGCCCGGAACAATCCGTCGACGACGTGGGGTCCGGGCACGTCGGGACGATTCGTGAATCCCACGAGTGCGCCTTGCACAATTGGAACCGCGAGCGCGGCAAGCGAACTAGCAACGACTCCTGCGGCAACATGGCGAACCTTCACAATGGCGATCCCTTGACCATAGAGGTTGATCGCGCTCAAGCTTTCGCGGCTGGCCCAACCTCTGCCCGAAAACTAACGGATGGCACCGCTGGCGCGACCCGCCTCAATGGCCGCAGCATCAATGCCCCACTCGGTCAGGACTTCATTGGTGTGTTGCCCGGCGAATGACGGTGGTCGCTGGATCGATGCTTCGGTCCGGCTAAATCGTGGAGCCGGACCTGGCTGGAGCACGCCATCACGTTCGACAAACGTTCCGCGTTCAACGTTGTGTGGATGTTCCGGCGCTTCTTTGATCGACAAGACCGGGGCGAAACACACATCGCTATGTTCCATGATCTGACACCATTCATCTCGCGTCTTGGTCTTGAATACCTGCTCGAAACGAACCTTCAGCGCAGGCCATTGGCTTCGATCGTGTTGCCGAGGCAGCGTCTCGTCGTGTTCAAGCCCGGTCAAACGCAGAAGCTCAGCATAAAACTGGGGCTCGATTGATCCAATTGAAACAAACTTGCCGTCACTTGTCTCGTACACCTCATAAAAGTGAGCCCCCGTGTCGAGCAAATTGGTACCGCGCTCATCTTCCCAAATTCCCATGGCGCGGAATGCATGAAACATCGTCATGAGCACCGCCGCACCGTCGACCATCGCGGCATCCACGACCTGGCCTTGACCGGAACCCTTCGCCTCAAGCAGCGCGCACACTACGCCGAAGGCCAAGAACATTCCGCCGCCGCCAAAATCGCCGACGAGATTGAGTGGCGGAACCGGCTTGTCGCCAGCCCGGCCAATTGGTTCGAGCGCGCCAGCCAGCGCGATGTAATTGATGTCGTGACCAGCCGCAGCGGCATAAGGACCGGTTTGGCCCCAACCGGTCATCCGCCCATATACCAAACGACGATTTCGTTCCAGACAGATATCAGGGCCAAAGCCAAGTCGCTCGGCAACACCGGGTCGGAAACCCTCGATCAATGCGTCAGCCGATTCCACGAGCGAAAGCAGCGTGGCAATGCCGTCAGGATGCTTAAGATCAAGTCCGATTGAACGGCGGCCACGATTGAGCACGTCAGCGGGCGGCGCGCTTGGGTCACCGCCCATCACAGCTTGCGCTCGATCGACGCGAATGATGTCAGCACCCATGTCCGACAACATCATGGCGGCAAATGGCCCCGGACCGATTCCGGCGATTTCGAGTATTTTGACTCCTGCGAGCGGGCCCATCACGCGACTGCCGAGGTACGGGCAGCGAGGCTGGTGATTGCCTCAATGGTTGCGGGCCAAAAGAACGGGGGTAGGTCGTGACCCATCCCTTCAAAAACGATCAGTTCAGCGCTCGGAATAACCTCGGCAGTCCGTTCACCACCTGACAACGGGATGAGTGGATCAACCTCGCCATGAATAACCAGCGCGTTGATGGTCAACTTTCGTAACCCGGCCGAGCGACTACCTGAAGTCGCTATAGCGAGTATCTGGTTGATGATTCCCTGCGGGTAAAAGCAGCGATCGTACGATTCGCCGACCCGCTTCACTGCCACCGATTCATCGAAGTGATCGGGGCTCGAAATCAGCCGGCTGGATTCAACCGCTTGGGCAATAAACGCGTCCCGATCACTTGGCGCGGGCTGCATCAGAATCGGCAAAACTTCAGGGGTTGCTTGGCCGACATCGGGATCGCCCGTCGTCGACATTATTGAGGTCAGACTCAGCACGCGATCAGGAAAATCAATGGCGATTTGCTGAGCGATCATGCCTCCCATCGATGCACCAACCACATGGGCACGATTGATTCCGAGGTGGTCGAGCAGTCCCATGGCATCGGCTGCCATATCGGAAAGGTGATACGGGACCGTCACCGATTCACCACTCATTAACTTCATGATTTCAGTACTGAGGTCGAAGTCGTCAGCGGCCGCGAATTTTGTCGAAAGACCCACATCTCGATTGTCGAAGCGGATCACGAAAAAGCCGCGATCGACCAAGCTGGCGGCAAACTCGACATCCCAAGCGATCAACTGCGCACCAAGGCCCATGACCATCAATAAGGCTGGATCGGTAGGATCGCCAAAGGTCTCGTACTCAATCTCGACGCCATTGCTGAGGGTGTGCATACCCGCCATCGTTGACCCAAATTGGCGGCACGGTCAAGGTCGCCCAACTACCGTCATCCCCAGTGTCCACTCGACCCAAACCTCGACCGACTCATGAGCCGAGTCCCAGTGACCAGCTGGCGCCTGCTGCGCACCGCGACGCCGACCGCGTCGATCCTTTGACTGGTGACTCCACCCACATTGTCGCTTCCCGCCAGACTCGGCCCAATTTGCCGTCTGACCAATGCCCATTTTGTGTCGGAGGAATCGAGGCGCCTGAACCCTACGACGTGCGATGGTTTCCGAATCGTTGGCCTCCTCTGCCCGATGAGCGCGCCGAAGTGATCTTGTATACAGCCGATCACAACGCGAATTTCACATCGCTCGGGGTTCCTGGCGCGCGCCGGGTTATTGATGTGTGGTGTGATCGCACGGTTGCGCTTGGGGCGCGACCCGATGTCGATTACGTCTTAATTTTTGAAAACCGCGGCGCTGAGGTCGGCGCAACCATCGCGCACCCACACGGCCAGATCTATGCATACGACGCCGTGCCACCTCAACCCCGAGCCGAACTCGAACATGGCGACGTCATCGCAGGCCTTGGCCCCGACGCGATGGGCGATCGATTTGTCACCCGTTCAGGAACGTGGCGGGCATGGGTTCCATTTGCGGCAACGTGGCCCTTCGCTCTCGTCATTGCGCCCGACGAGCAGCTGCCGGACCTACCGTCGCTGAGCTCACCTCAGCGCGACGACCTTGCCGGACTCCTCATCGATGTATTCGGTCGCCTCGATCTCCTCTTTCATCAGCCGATGCCCTACATGATGTGGTTCCATCAGCGGCCCACCGACGGGGGCGATTGGCCGAACGCATGGGTGCACGCACACATCACGCCGCTGTACCGATCACCCGACACTCCCCGTTTTGTCGCCGCCGCCGAACTCGGGGCCGAGGTCTATTTCAACCCCGTCGATCCGGCTGACGCAGCAACGTCACTTCGGGAAGCGACTCGCGATGAGTGAGGTTCGCGCCTACGCCCCCGGCCGAGTCAATCTCATCGGCGAACATACCGATTACGTCGGCGGCCTCGCACTGCCAATGGCAATCGACCTCGGCACCACCGTCGTCGCGAACCGCTGCGAAGACCATGTCGTGCTTCGATCAGCACAGTTTCCCGGCGTGACCGACATCGCGCTCGACATTTCTGATCCCACGACTGTTGAACCGTCGTGGGGCCGCTATGTCGCGGGCGTGGTGTCGGTGTTGCGGCCGTCTCGGGGAATCGACGGCCATATCTCGACGACGATCCCGGTTGGCACAGGTTTATCGTCGAGCGCTGCCCTCGAGGTCGCAGTTGCGCTCGCCCTTGGCGCCTCAGCAAATACTCTCGATTTAGCGCGTCAATGTCAACAAGCCGAACAGATCGCGTCGGGGGTGCCATGCGGTCTGATGGATCAGCTCACTTCGGCTGGCGGTAGAGAAGGTCACGCGCTGATGATCGATTTTCGCAACCTTCAGGTCAGCCCGATTCCGGTGCCCGAACAGGTCGAAATAGTCGTCGTACATTCGGGGCAAGCTCGTGAACTCGCGACCTCGGCTTACGCGCTTCGGCGCAGCCAACTCGAAGCTGCGCAACACCTCATCGGCCCTTTGCGCGATGCCAAACTTGTCGACGTAGACACCATCGCCGACCCAACGATCGCCGCCCGAGCGCGTCACGTCGTCAGCGAAAACCAGCGAGTTCGTGAATTCGCCGACGCATTCGCGTCCGGTGATATTCAACGAGCGGGACATATCATGAACGATGCCCACGTGAGTTTTCGCGATGACTTTGAAGCATCCACGCCGACAGTGGATCAATTGGTCGAACGTCTCAGCGCACAACCTGGCGTTTATGGAGTCCGATTGACCGGTGGCGGATTCGGCGGCTGTGTGGTCGCACTCACCAAGCCGGGAACGTTGTCGCAAGGTTGGGTCGTTCGCGCGTCACGCGGAGCTTGGATTGACGGGCCGGCGATGATTTAGCTCGCGTCACCGAGCCGCAAGTAGCTTGCGCTCGCTCGTCGCCCCCAACCCAACGCCAAAGGAGCCCCCCTCTCATGAATCATGTCCGCATCGCGACGTTTGACATCACCCACGGAACTGTCGATGAAATCGTCGAAGCCGTTAGCAGCGAAGGCGGCCTACGAGATGTCTTCCGCTCACTGCCTGGCTTTCAGTCCAATTCGCTGATTGAGATTGACCCAATTACCTGTATCTCGATTTCGGTTTGGGAAACCCATGAAGCCGCCGAACACGCCGTCGTTGAATCAGCGATTTGGGTCGCCGAACACGTCGAATCGCGCACCCACCGAACCGCAAACTGGGTCGGCGAGGCGCGTTACTGGGACCTTGCGGGCCTCGAGCCCACGTCAGACTGACCACTTAGAGAGGCTTTGCACTGCGACTGAAAAGCCAGCGAAACGTTTAACCGTTACATGCGGTCAAGGAGTTCGGCTTTCTTGATCTCAAACTCGTCGTCGGTGAGCGCGCCTTGTTCATGGAGTCGATGAAGGTCGGCTATTTGCTCCGCAATGGTCTGGTGTGCTTCAGGCGCGGCCGCTCCTGCAGAAAATTGCTGCGCTGCGGTGATGGTCTCGCCCAATTTGGTCATTCCCCGATTTTCATTGAGTTCCATCTGCGAATAAATCTCGTGTTGGACCTTTGCCGGACTCTTGATGTCTTCAAACACCTCGGTCCCTGTCTCGCTGGCTGACTCAATTTTTAGGTCGCCCACGCCCAGGAGTCGCTCAAAGATTCGCTGGCTAAAAAAGATCGTTTGAATGCGTTGCAGCGGAAACTCCACGCCATGTTTGGCGACGATGCCCTCGCGCCAAACAATGCGGTCCGACGTCAAAATGAAGTGCGTGCTGACCCAACGGATAGCGCGTTCAGCCAGCCAGACCAAGCTGCAAACAATACCTAAAGCAGCGACAAATTTCAGGAGGTCGATGTCTGTGCGAAGCGCCGCAACTCCCAGCGCGATCGTCAATACGGTCGCCGCAACCGAACTCGCGAAATACCACCAATGCGGGTGGAGATCGAGGACCAATTCTTCACCATCTCGGAGGATGAAATCAGAGTGGGGCACGGCCGAAACATTAGCTGCGTAGGATCGACCGACATGGTGATCGTGCGCACAAAGCCATGCCCCAGCGTTCGTGCGAGAGCGGTGTCGGACCCCATGGGTAGGGTGGGTCGGGTGGAAGCCGACGTCACTCTCGAGGGTCTGAATGACCAACAGCGCGCCGCAGTGACCTCTCCCATCACTCCGCTATGCATTCTCGCTGGTGCCGGTTCGGGTAAAACGCGTGTGCTCACCCAACGCATCGCCCATCGGGCACTGACTGGCCAACATGACCCTCGCCACGTCCTCGCGCTGACCTTCACTCGCAAGGCTGCCGGCGAACTCTCCGCCCGCCTGCGTCGCCTTGGCTTGCGCGACAGCGTCGCGGCCGGAACCTTCCATGCGGTCGCGTACGCGCAACTTCGCGCTCGGTGGGCTGATCGAGATATCCGCCCACCGGAACTACTCGATCGTAAAGTTGGGTTCGTCGCTCGACTCGTCCCGCAATCAATTCGAACATCAAGCAAGACCGCGGTGCTCGACATCGTCACCGAAATTGAATGGGCCAAAGCCCGCGCCCTGAATCCCGATGACTACTTTGCCGAAGCTCAACGACTGCATCGACGCGCCCCGATTCCTCAAGCAGACATGGCTGAGTTATTTCAACGCTACGAGGACGAAAAACGCTCCAAGCGCCTGGTCGACTTCGATGACCTGTTGCGCTTGTGTCGACGCGATTTGCTCGAAGACAAAGAATTCGCCCAAACGCAACGATGGCGATTCCAACATTTTTTCGTCGACGAGTTTCAAGATGTCAATCCCCTGCAGCGCACGCTCCTCGAGGCATGGCTGGCAGCACGCGACGACCTGTGCGTCGTCGGCGACCCGAACCAGGCCATTTATGCCTGGAACGGAGCCGACCCAACTGCGCTAAGGGGTTTTCTTGACCGCTACCCAGCAGGCCAAATCATCCGCCTGACCGAGAATTACCGATCATCACCGGAGATCCTCGCCGTTGCCAATGCAGTACTCGCTGGCGGCGCGCTCGACGGGCAATCCACCTCCCAAGATGTTGTCGACGCCGCGCTGCGACCGAATCGGCCTTCTGGGCCGGTGCCAACAATCCGATCACTGCGCGACGATGCGGCCGAGGCACACGCCATCGCCCGTGCGGTACGCGACCAACACCGGCCGGGTGCTGCGTGGGCTGCCCAAGCGGTGCTCTGTCGCACCAATGCCCAAGCTGCGCTCATCGAACGGGCACTTCACCAAGCGCACATTCCATTTCGAGCACGAGGAAGCGCAAACTTTCTCGACCAACCCGAGATACAGATGGCCCTGAAAGATCTGCAGCGCAATCGCGGCGATTTCGCAATTGCCATTACCGATCTCGAAACTGCAGCAGCACGTATGACCCAACCGCTCAGACCCGAATCGGGTTCGCTTGACCTCGATCGACATGAGTCGTTCGATGTCGAAGCCGGCGATGTCGAAGCCGGCGATGTCGAAGTCGAAGTCGAAGTTGACGCAAGCAAAGTCGACGCAAGCAATGATGAACATGCCGACGATCGATCGGGAAACCTTTACACCTTGGCGCGTATGGCTCGAGATTTTGCCGCCGTCGACGCCCGCCCATCCGGCATCGGGTTTGTCATGTGGCTCACCGCTACCACTCGAGCAGATCAACCCGATGCACACGGAGACGCAGTCGAAGTGGCAACCTTTCACGCGGCCAAAGGCTTGGAATGGCCAATCGTCCACCTCGCCGGCATCGAACAGGGACTCGTCCCCATCGGTCATGCCAAGACTGACGACGCACGCGCCGAAGAACGTCGGCTGTTCTACGTGGCCATTACCCGCGCCGAACAGCAACTTCATTGCACATGGGCAGTCGAACGAACTTTTGGTGCTCGCACTAGCGAGCGCGTGCGCTCGCCGTTCCTTGATGAAGTAGAAGCAGCGTGCCGAGCCCTCGATAGTGGCGACATGCCAACCGACTGGCCGACATTTCTTGCCCAGCAACGAGCGGTAATCGCGTCACCCAGACCCAAGACGCGATCGGCGAAATCCTCTCGTGGCCGGCAAGGATCGTCCATAGAGGTCGAGCTCTCCGCTGACGACATCGTCGCATTCGATGCGCTGAAAGCGTGGCGCCTCAACCAAGCTCGAGCGGCCAAAGTACCCGCGTTCGTGATTTTCCCTGACCGCGTGCTGGCCCAAATGGCGGCAACTCGGCCTACCACGACGAACGAGCTACTCGCCATCTCCGGCATTGGCCAGGTCAAGATCGAGCGATTCGGCGATGCCATCCTCGCAGTCCTTGGTCAACACGAGGCATCCTGAGTCATGCGATTCGATGCAACTCAACGTTTTGCCATGCCGGTCGATCAACTGCTGGCGCTTTTCATAGACCCTGACTTCTATCCATCGCTCGCCGGATTGCCCAAAATCAGCGCGCCTGAAGTCACCAGCCATGCGGCTTCGGGCGATGTCGTGCGCATCGACCTGCACCTCCGTTTCACCGGCGACCTACCGTCGGCCGCGCTTGCCGTCATCGACCCCGCCAAGCTGAGTTGGATAGAGCGGATCACCTTTGACCTTCCCAGCGCGTCAGCCACTACCGAACTGCTACCCGACCATTACCCAGATCGACTGAGCTGCGCCGGAACCTATTCGTTCCGAGCCGGAGACTGCGCCGACGTCGCCGCCCGATCGATTCGGCGACTCGAAGGAGACCTCAAAGTTCGCATGCCGCTCGTCGGTGGGCGCGTCGAACGGGCACTGGTCAGCGGACTTCGAGAACATGCCGACGCGGAACAACTACTTGTGCAACAACTGTTCGAGCAGCGGTCGAGTGGCTCGAAGTGACTAGGACTCCTCGAAGCGGTTCAACTCGGCCTGTTCGCGTTCAGCCTTCAAAATGGCGAAGCGACCAAAGTCCATGGCGATGAACAATCCTTCGGCCTCAGCGCACAACCGGCGCGTGCCGTCAGGCTCGGTCGCATAAAGCCACCCGTTGGTGAAGATTTTTCGACCCTCCACTGCCGTGAGTTCACCGCGCAACACAAGTTGGTCGTGTAACGGTGTTGGCGAACGGTAATTAACTGTAAGTCGACCAGTCATTCCCGGGTTTCCCGAAAGGGATTGTGTTGCACCAAGTAACTCGTCAAAGATTCCGGCGATATAGCCGCCGTGCACGCAGCCGGGCGGACCTTCGTAGGCCATCCCGAAACGAACATCACCTTCGATCGCGCCGGCAACCTCGCGCAGCATCATTGGCGGAGCCAACGGATTCGAACGACCGATATAAGGGCTGTGTTCGAACATCGCGTGCGGGTCAGCCCCAGCATTCGCTGCTTCGGAAAAACCTTCATAGGTCGCCGAACGCGGCCATTGTCCTAATCGATCGGCCGTCTCACCAAATTGTGTTTCGAGTTCAGCGATCAATGACGTTGGTGCTGCCGTCGCCACCAAACGGTCGATAATCGTTCGTACCGAGTCGGCCAAGCCGCGCATCGAAATCCGACGATCCGTCATCTGTTCGGGCGGCGGCTCTTGCCAACGGCTGTAAACCGACGATCTCACCAACGCGTTCAAATCGTCGACTTCACTTTTCGGAGTTTCAGATTCGGTCAACGCGTGTCCTTCGCCCTAGTCGCATGTGGTTGTGCGCGTTCATGTGGCTTCCGAAAAATCTCCGAGCACGGGAGCGTGATCACTCGGAAGCTTTCCCTTTCGAGCATTTCGATCGATCAGATCCGCGGTGGAGCGCGCCGCAAGTGACTCGGTCGCCAAAATTAGATCAATGCGCATGCCTTTTCTTTTGTGAAAACTTCCACCTCGATAGTCCCACCAAGAAAACAGCTCGCCCTCGTCGTATCGACGACGAAACACGTCTACGAGTCCCCAGTCTTGCAAACGTCGCAGCGCATCCCGTTCAGGCTGACTGACATGGGTCGCATCGACAAAGTCCGCAGGATCCCAAACATCGCGATCGTCGGGAGCGATGTTGTAATCGCCACAAATCGCGAGCGGTTGAGCCGGGTCATAGGTCGTATCAAGCACCCGACGAAGTCGTTCGAGCCATGCCAATTTGTATTGGTAGTGATCATCATCGAGCGATCGACCATTGGGCACATAGACGCTCGCCACACGCACGCCGCCACAAGTCGCCCAAATCAAACGGGCTTCAGGATCGGGCTCGTCGCCATCAGCAAAACCCATGACAACATCGTCAATACCAACCTTGCTGATAATCGCAACGCCGTTCCACTGGCCTTGACCGTGGTGCACGCTTTCATAGCCGAGCGCAGAGAACGCAGCAGTGGGAAACACCTGCTCAGTCATTTTCGTTTCCTGCACACACAACACGTCGGGTTGCGCTTGCGCCATCCATTCTTCAACACGACCGATTCGGGCTTTGAGGGAATTGACGTTCCAAGTAGCGATGCGCACGTTGCGAATCGTAGTGAACCCGCAGACCAACGAGGTCAGCTGGACGATGGGGAGTTACCGTCGTAGGGATGGATGCCTTGGTTTGGCGCGACTATTTGTGCCCGTGGTGCTGGCTGGGACGAGACCGTTCCGCAGTGATCGAAGCCATGGGAGTCGCAGTGACCCACCTTCCCTATGACCTGCACCCCGAGATTCCCGTCGATGGACTACCGGTCCGGGTAGATGGCCGCTTGGCCAGGGTGTTCGACCAGATCGGCGTTGAATGCGCCGCAACCGGCATCGAATTTCGCGCGCCACGGCGGACACCGAATACCCGCTTTGCGCTTGAAACCGCTGAAATTGTCCGACAGGTCGCCCCTGAATGTTTCGCCGAATTGGACGAATCGCTTTTTCGTGCCCATTGGGTCGACGCGCTTGACCTAGGCGACCCTGGTCTCGTTGACCACCTTGTCGAACAATCGGGAGCACCTGTGACCGAGATTACTGACCTTCGCAACGACGGCTCCGGTCACCAATGGGTCGACCAATCCATGATTCGAGCGCGGTCTCATGGCGTGACCGCAACGCCAGCTTGGCTCATCGACGGCTCATTTGTCATTCCCGGTGTCCAGCCAACCCAGTCGATTCAACGATGGGTAGGTCGCCTACTCGAACGCGCATCCGAGGGCAGCTAGCGAATCGACCAAGCGCGAAACAAAAACTCGAGCGTCGCACCGCCACCGTGACGAGGTACCGTGAGCGACAACTTGTTCGACCAAAGGAGAGCGACATGCCCGAGGCCCCCGGATTCTCCCGTATGCAACGCTTCTGGTCGTGGCTTGCAACCGAGCTCGGCCACCGAGCGGGCCTCGTGGCAATCATTGGTTTGCTCCTGACATTGGTCGCCGGTTACGGCACTACGAAGTTGCAGTTCGCCACCGGACAAGACAGCTATCTCAATGCCAGCGACCAAGTCGCCAAAGACAACGTTGCGTATCAAGATCTCTTTGGTGGCCAGGCCATGTTGGTATTGCTGAGCGCTGATTCAGGTTCAAACGTGATCGACCTTTCGAATCCGCACAACCTCGCTGAAATGAAAAATATTTCCGACCAACTTAAGGCACGCCCTGATCTGATCGAAGCAGTCATAACTCCTCAAACTGCGCTCGACTGGAGCAACAACCTGATCCAGAAGTCCGCAGATGGAACCGTGGCGTCCGATCCCACGGCAAGTGTCGCCGGCCACGCGCTGCTAACCGCACTCGACGCACCACAAGCAGACGGACAACCGCAATCAGACGCGAGTAAGGCCGCACGCGGCTCTGATGCGATCACGACGCTCGGACGCCTCGGATCAGTCGCTCCCGCGTTGCGAACAATCGATAATGCCGCATGGACCAATTTCTTGATCTTCGACAATCAGGACCAAATTCGTAAACCATTGAGCGCGGTCTATACCGACAAAACTCACGCGCAAATTGTGGTTCGGTTGAAGGGCAACGCCTCGATCGAAACCGAAGGAGCAGGAGCAGTCCTGGTCCAGAAGGTTGCCGCCAGCGCAGACTTCGAACATGCGACGGTCACCGTCACCGGAGCACCGGTCCTCCTTAAGCAGATTAATGACTACCTCAAGGGCGGAATGTTGACCCTAGGGGCCATCGCCATCGTCGTCATGACCATCATTTTGCTACTGCTGTTCAACGTGCGCTGGCGATTGCTTCCGTTGTTTGTCATCCTCATCGGCGTTATTTGGGCATTCGGTTTGGCTGGCTACCTCGGCATCCCCCTTTCGCTGGTCACGATCGCGGGACTGCCGGTGATGCTCGGCATCGGGATTGACTACGCGATCCAGATGCACGCGCGGGTCGAAGAAGAAGTCCTTCTCGCCGAAGCCGCCGACCCAATTCAGATCACGGCCCGAAATCTCTGTCCCGCGTTGTTAGTCGTGACATTCGACGCAGTCTTTGCCTTCCTTGCGTTGCGGTTCGCAAAGGTTCCGATGATTCGCCAATTCGGACTCTTGCTAGCAATCGGGATCATGGTCATTTGCTTTGCCAGCATCATCGTGCCGCTCGCGACGCTCGGGATTCGCGAATTCAAATCACCAACGAAACCAAAAGCGTTTTCTGAAGGCTTCTTGGGGCGACTCACCGTCAGGCTCGGAAGCCTCCCCCTGTGGGCAGGACCAGTGCTCGCGATTGCGAGTTTTGCGATCTTCTTCGGCGGAATCGCCGTCGAGAATCAAATCACCCTGCAAAGCGATCCGGTTCAGTGGGTCAATCAGCATTCGCAAGCAATCAAGGATTTTCGGACCGTTGAATCTCAAACTGGATCGAGTTCCGAGCTCGGCATTTTCGTGCAGAGTGACGACGTCTTTTCGAAAGAGTCAGTCGACTATGTCAGTTCGCTCACCGCACGCAATATCACGAAGTTCCCGGCCACGTTGATAGGCGCGTCGAGTCTTGTGGCAACGATGGATTACCTGCTCGAGGTGCCAGGTGCGCAAATCGTTAATGCCACGCCCACCGATGTTCGTGGCGGGTATGACTTGGCGCCATTCGACATTCGGTTATCAACCGTTCACCTTCGTAGCGACGGACCCGCGGGCCCAATCGGTGACGCGGGAACCGGGCCCCAAGCTGGATCAATGAATGTGATTTATCGCTACGGCCCCGGATCACTCGAAGAGCGAAAGGGCGTCGTCAACGACATTCGCACGCAAGCCGCTCCGCCGCCTGGCTTGCAAGCGACTCCATCAGGGCTCGCGGTCATCGGCGTGGGACTTCTTGAAAACCTCACCGGCAACCGAACGTTGCTGACCTATCTCGCAATTTTATTTGTTGGACTCTTCCTCGCTATCCGGCTGAAAAGCATTGTCCGTTCACTGCTTTCATTGGTACCGGTATTGATCGCGGTGGGTGCCGCAAACCTCGTGGCATGGGGACTCGATTTGAAGCTCAGCCCCATCACGGCCGTTGGAGGTCCGCTCGTCGTCGCGGCTTGTACCGAGTTCACCTCGCTCATTTTGTTGCGATTCCTCGAAGAGCGTCGGCGTGGCCTGTTGCCGCGAGCGGCGGTGGACGTCGCTGCGGCCCGAACCGGGCGTGCTTTTATCGTCTCGGGTCTCACTGCAGTTTCGGGCATCGCGGTGATCGCAACGTCGCAGCTACCGTTGCTACGTGACTTTGGCATCGTCGTCGGCCTCAATGTCGCGGTCGCGTTACTTTCGGCATTGATCGTGCTCCCGCCGCTGCTGGTGTGGGCCGATCAACGTGGCTGGGTTTCTCGTGGAGAGATACCTGATGACGTACTGCGGGCCACAACACCTAACCTCCGCGGAAAACGATCCGTCGCTCCTAGCGAATCGGCGAAGATTCCAGCCTCCACCTGAGCGGCCTGAGCGCAGGTAGCATCAGGAACCGTGGCTGATGATCCGACTTTTAACCAACCTGGCGGACAAACCGTTGGGCCCAATGCGTGGCTCGTTGACGAGATGTACGAGCAGTACCTCGCCGAACCAGCTTCGGTAAGTGAGAGTTGGCAAGAGTTCTTCCATGACTATCGACCCAATGGCCCGGTGCCTTCGGTTTCGGGAGTCTCCAACCCAACGGTCGTAGCGCAAACAAAACCAGACACCAGCGAAGACGAAGGCGAAGCGCTTCGAGGCGCATCTGCACTGATCGCCACCAACATGATTCGTAGCCTTGAGGTTCCAACCGCGACCAGTTTTCGCGAGGTGCCTGCGAAACTGCTTGAAGTCAATCGCAGCGTCATTAATGGCTACCTCGGGCGAACTCGCGGCGGAAAACTTAGCTTCACTCATTTGATTGGCTATGCAGTCGTCCGGGCTATCGCCGCAACAATGCCGGCGATGAACAATGCCTATTCCGAGGGGACCGACGGAAAACCGCGCATCATTCGACGCACCAGCATCGGTCTTGGGTTGGCCGTCGACGTCGAAAAAAATAGCGGGCGGACGCTGGTCGTCCCGTGCATACGCGACGCGGACACGCTCGATTTCCGCGGATTCTGGGCCGCCTATGAAGAAATCATCCGCAAGGTGCGTAACAACAAGTTGGGCGCTGACGATTTCGCAGGCGTCACGGTAAGTCTGACTAACCCTGGAACGATTGGGACGGTTCAGTCCGTGCCCAGATTGATGCCAGGCCAAGGCACGATCGTCGGCGTCGGTACCCTCGATTTCCCCACCGAATTCCAAGGCGCGGATCCGGCAACACTCGCTGATCTCGGGGTGTCGAAAATCATTACCATCTCGTCGACCTACGACCATCGCATCATCCAGGGCGCCGAATCTGGACTCTTTCTCAAGCGAGTCCACGAACTCCTACTCGGCGCCGATGATTTTTATGGGGACATTTTTCGGTCGTTGGGCGTTCCGTATGAAGCCGTGAAATGGCGACGAGATGTCAACCCCATTGACCGCGAGCACACCATGCTCGAAAAGCAGATGAAGACTGACCAACTCGTCAACGCCCACCGCGTGCGCGGTCACCTCATCGCCGATCTCGACCCGCTGGCGGCAAAAGAGCCGGTCATGCATCCCGAACTTGATCCTGCTACCTACGGATTGACTATCTGGGACCTTGACCGAGAGTTCCTCACCAATGGAATCGGCGGACAGGACCGCATGCAGTTGGGTTCGCTGATGCACATCTTGCGTGACGCGTACTGCCGGACCATCGGCATTGAGTACATGCACATTCAGGAGCCGGCCGAAAAACTTTGGATTCAAAAGCAGGTCGAGAATCCAACCTCGTCACTGTCGACCGAGGAGCAACGCCACATACTTGATCGGCTCAACGCCGCAGAAGCGCTCGAGAAGTTCCTCGCGACGAAATACCTCGGCCAAAAACGATTCGGCATCGATGGCGCAGAGTCAGCGATTCCCATTCTCGATGCCGTTTTGGGCGAGGCCGCAGACAGCCATATGGATTCCGTCGTGATGGGCATGGCACATCGCGGCCGATTGAACGTGTTGGTCAATATCGTCGGCAAGTCCTACGAACAACTATTTAAAGAATTTGAAGGAAACGTCGACCCCGAATCAACCCAAGGTTCTGGCGACGTGAAGTACCACCTTGGGCAATCGGGCAAGTTCGTTAGTCGCAACGGCAACTCCATCGAAGTTGAACTCGCCGCGAATCCGTCTCACCTTGAGACCGTCGACCCGGTTGTTGAAGGTATGGCTCGCGCCAAAATGGACCTCATCGACCCACCGGGTCGGTACCCAGTACTTCCACTTCTGATTCATGGTGACGCGGCTTTCGCTGGCCAAGGAGTCGTAGCGGAGACCCTGAACCTCTCAATGATCAAGGGCTACCGAGTTGGCGGCACCATCCATCTCATCATCAACAATCAACTCGGCTTCACCACACCACCGGATTCGGCCCGCTCGTCGGAATATCCGACTGATGTTGCAAAGATGGTGCAAGCGCCAATTTTCCATGTGAACGGCGATGACCCCGAAGCGTGTGTCCGCGTTGCGCGCATGGCGTTTGCCTATCGCCAGCAATTTAACAAGGACGTCGTGATCGACATGGTGTGTTATCGCCGCCATGGGCACAACGAAGGTGACGATCCCAGTTACACCTTGCCGCTGATGTACAAACGCATCGACGCGCGTCGTTCGGTGCGCAAGCTCTATACCGAAGCGTTGGTAAAGCGCGGCGATATCAGCCTCGATGAAGCAGAAGTGGCGCTAGATGATTTTCAGAATCGGCTCCAAGGAGCGCTCGAAGAAACGCGACTTCACGCTCCTCCTGAAGGAACACGAGCCAAGCCGTCTCCACCATCCATTGGGGTACTCCCCCATCTGGAAACGGGCATTTCGCGCGAAACTATTAACACCATTTTCGCGGCCCTTGAGGCGAGTCCCGAAACATTCACGGTTCACCCCAAGTTGGCAAAACAGTTCGAGACACGCGCCAAGATGTTCGGCGATGGCGAAGTTGACTGGGCGCTCGGCGAAGCATTGGCCTATGGCTCATTGCTTGATGAAGGCGTATCGGTTCGCCTGACCGGCCAGGATTCCCGACGCGGCACTTTTTCCCATCGCCACGGCGTGCTGTTCTGCTACGAGAGCGGAGTCGAATACACGCCGCTTGCCGCAATGGCTCGCGACAAAGCGCAATTCTGGCTCTATGACTCATTGCTGTCGGAGTACGCAGCCCTCGGGTTCGAATATGGCTATTCGGTCGCCAATAAAGACGCTCTAGTTATTTGGGAGGCGCAATTTGGCGACTTCATCAACGGCGCGCAAATCGTGATCGACCAATACATCGTTGCCGCCGAAGATAAATGGCAACAAACCTCAGGTCTCGTGTTACTGCTGCCTCATGGTTATGAGGGCCAAGGCCCCGAACACTCGTCAGCTCGCATCGAGCGATTTCTTACCTTGGCAGCCGAAGACAACATCCAAGTTTGCAACGCGACAACTGCGGCACAAATGTTCCACCTACTCCGCCGCCAAATGAAACATTCCGTTCGTAAGCCGCTAGTGGTGTTCACGCCAAAATCATTACTTCGAGCCAAAGTTTCGCGGTCAAAGATCGAGGAATTTACCGAAGGTTCGTTCCAAGAAGTCATTGACGATCCACGCGTTGCCGATCCCAGCTCGGTGAAACGAATCGTGCTGGCATCCGGAAAGATTGCCTACGACGCGCTTGAGGCTCGCGACAAAATCGGGGCACCGGTTGCGGTCGCACGAGTCGAGCAACTCTTTCCGTGGCCGTTTGAAGCGGTCGCAAAGGTTCTCGAGCGGTACCCGAATGCCGATCAAATTTTTTGGCTACAAGAAGAGCCCGAAAATATGGGGCCGTGGAACGCCATCAAAGGTCGATTGTACGAAGCCCATGGCACAACGCACTGGGTGCACCGAGAGTCTCGCTCTGAATCAGGATCACCCGCTACGGGATCTCACGCGATACATGGTCAAGAACAAGAAGACGTCGTCCAACGCGTTTTCGTCGGCCTCTAGACCGTTCGCTGCGTCTTCACGACAAGTTCAAACTAAGGACCGTTTCAAGTTCGGCGATCGCGACCGCCGGGTCCGTCACCTTGATCGTTGTCATGCCCATGGAACGCGCCGGTTTCAGATTGATACCAAGATCATCGAGGAACACGGCCTCGGACGGTTCGATCCCAAGCATCTCGCATGCAATCTCGTAAAACAGCGGTTCGGGCTTGCGCACGCCGATTCGACTTGACTCAACAACTGCATCGAACAATCCGAGGACGTCCCCCAAGTCGGTGAGATGCGCACTGTCGGTGATAGCGACAAAGTTGTTCGTTAGCAATCCAGTCAATAAGTGCTCCGAACACTTACGGATCGCCGCAACCATCGTGGGACGGATTTCACCGGAAAGCAGCCTGAGGATCGCTTGGCCATCGACATGATGACCAAGTGCAGTCGCTTCGTCGGCAAACCGCTTGCCGAATTCATCGAGCGTAAGCTCTCCACGTTCAAGTTGAGCCCAGGCATTTCGATCAGGTTCCGTGGCATTTACACGTCGCAGGAAGCCCGCCGGGAGCCCGTTCGCAGATTCATATGCGGTGAATGCATCAAACGGTGAAGTCGAAATCACACCACCAAAGTCAAAGAGTGCAGCACGAATCACAGCGCTTATCGTAGGCGACGCATCCCCCGCGTCGCCTACGATGTGATCACCCAGCCATGCATCGCCGCCGAAGAAGCTGAACGGTTGCCGTGATCAACCGAGCAGGTCACGAGCCACGAGGCCCCAGAGCTCGACCGACATGCCGAGCGAGTCGATGTCGATTCGTTCATCATCGCCATGAAACATCGAGCCGTAATCTTCAAAACTCATCTTCTCGCTGAACATGCCATAACCATAAGAAGTGATTCCCTGGCGACGAAAGAACCGGGAATCGGTTGCACCAACGGTGAGGTACGGAACCGTCGTGCTGCCTTGGTAAAACGTTTGAGTAACCCTGGTCAAGGTGTCCCAAAGCGGCGTTTCTATCGGCGATGCGCTTGACGGATCGCTCGAGCTCAGCACAATCTCGACTCGATCAGCCAGGTCGCCAAGCACATCGGACAGCATGGCCTCAATGTCGCCATCAGATTGACCTGGCAGCGTTCGGATATCGATTTCAAGTTCCACGAGGTCAGGGATGGTGTTGATTTTGGACCCTCCGTGGATGATGTTGGGCGACATCGTCGTATGCGTGCATGCGTGAAATTGCCTCGCCATGCCAAGTGGCAAACCATCCAAGATGCCCATGAGCCCATCGACCGAAAGCAATGGATCGGTTATCTCGGGTGGATAGCCCATTGACGTAATGAACTGCCGCCACACGTCATGAATCTGGGTCTCAGGCCGAAATGCCTGTACGCAACGAACAACTTCGGCAGCAGTTACCAGCGCATTATCAGTTTTATAGGGTTGCGAACCGTGCCCAGGCGTTCCGCTGATACGCAACATGCACCAGAAAGCTCCCTTTTCACCCACGATCACCGGTAGTTTCAATCCCGTAGGCGACGGAATCGGAATACCGCCCGATTCGGTGATGACGTAATCGGCGCGAACTGCATCAAATTCGTGATCCACCAACCACTTCGCGCCGTACTCGCCTCCCGCTTCTTCGTCTGAAACAGCCAAGTACACGAGCGAACCCTCGGGACTGAAGCCTGATTCGGCAAGGTGGCGAAACGAGACTGCCATGGATGCGGTCAGGTTGAGCATGTCAACCGCGCCCCGGCCCCAAACCTCTCCGTCGATGAGTTCGCCACCAAATGGATCGTGGCGCCAGCCATCCTTATTTGCGGGCACCACGTCGGTGTGGCCCATCAGGAGGAGCGTCGGGGCATCCGGGTTTCGACCCTCAATCCTGGCCACCAAGCTGGCTCGGCCCGGCTGCGGCTCGTAGGTCTCGATGTCGAGTGAAGTTCCCTCAAGATAGCTACGAAGCAGATCGGTGCTACGCACCTCTTGGCCCGATTCGACCCGACCGTCATTGACACATTCATTCCGAATGAGGTGTTGAAGGAGGTCGGTGACTTCGCCTGTTTGTTCACTTGTCATTGCACCCATGCGCCAGAGCGTAGGCTGGTAAGGACTTCACTGTCGGCAGAAACATGCCGTCGGCTGCCGTCCGGATCGCACGTTGGACCAACCGCTCTCGTAACGGTGTGGTGCTCGATCGATCGGCCCGCACCGACGCTTCACTCTTACAGATCGGCTTAATCCAACAGCATGTCCCATAATTATGTAGTCGTAGACGGTTCAAACATTGCGACCGAAGGTCGTTCACTTCCGAGCCTCCGTCAGCTCGACGAAGCGGTTCGAGCATTTCTCGCTGAACATCCCGCCGATTCCTTGACGGTGGTCGTCGATGCCACCTTCGGCCATCGCATCGATCCATCCGAACGCGCGGAATACGAAGCGGCAGTCTTGGCCGGCGAACTCATTTCGCCGCCAGCTGGCGCGATCGGTCGCGGCGATGCCTTTGTGCTTCAGATCGCCGACAAAGCCAACGCGATGATCTTGTCGAATGATTCCTTTCAAGAATTCCATGGTCAGTACACGTGGCTGTTTAACGAGGGACGTCTGATCGGTGGCAAACCGGTTCGCGGGCTCGGTTGGGTTTTCTTGTTGCGCACGCCGGTTCGAGGACCAGCGAGCCGTCGTGCGGTGAAGGAGGCACGTGATGGGCGGCGTGGCCCCGGGGATGCCAGCGATCGGCCTTCCCGTGACGCTTCTCGGACTGGGCGAGGCCGGGGGCGGTCCGAGGGATCGGGGGCCAAGACCTCAGGAGCCAGCTCAGCCGGCGGCAACACCGCGTCGTCCCGCGACCCCGAGGTTCGACGACGCCAAATCAACCGCAAGCCCTCTGATCCGCTCAACGAGCTCCTGCCATTCCTTGAGTTCATCGGGACGCACCCGGTCGGCACACAAATCGACGCTGAGGTCGAGAATTTCAGCTCCCACGGCGCCTACGCCGTAGTTGGCGACGTGCGTTGCTATGTTCCGCTCAAGGCGATGGGAAATCCGCCGCCAGTGAGGGCACGCGACATTCTTGACATTGGTGAAACATGCACATTCACCATCACTTCAATCGACGCACCGCACCGTGGCATCGACCTCGCGCTCGTCCCCGGCGCGTCAATGAAATCAAAAGTCGCGACGCGTCGTCTTCCCGAAGGCGTGCCGATTGGAACGGTCGCAAGAAGTGTCAGTAGCACTGACAATAAGAAATACCCCACAAAGGTGGGCGTCACTGATAAAACTTTGGTTGCAAACTATTCCGCCAAGGAGGCGCCTGTGTCACCAGCAAAGAAGGCCCCAGCGAAAAAGAAGGCTCCAGCTCGCAAAGCTGCAGCTAAAAAAGCACCCGCACGCAAGACCGCGGCAAAGAAGGCTCCGGCACGCAAGAAGGCCGTCGCCCGTAAAGCACCCGCACGCAAGACCGCGGCAAAGAAGGCT